>Ga0182792_1000197_pt1 | contig 59072 bp, 51 predicted proteins | sample Passage237B_FD_130497 | JGI IMG/M metagenome (GOLD analysis project Ga0182792, IMG submission 130497) | Cellulose adapted compost microbial communities from Newby Island Compost Facility, Milpitas, CA, USA - Passage2 37B (version 2) (version 2) ...
CCCCTTTTCCCGCCCCCCCGCTCCCCCCCCGCCTGTGCCGCGAAGAAAAGTCCGTTTGGCGGCTCCTTGTCGAGCGAGGGGGCTTTGTGGACGGTGTTCAGGACCAGCCTCTGGCGGCGGACCGCCGCCGCAAGTTCGAGAGTCTTGGCGACGAAGACGGTCCAGGTGATCAGCGACGCAAGGGCAAGGCCTACCATGACCGACTGCACGATCCAGTCGGCCGCAACGAACATGCCCCAGACCGACAGGTCCTTGGGGATGACGGCGCCCGCCGCCGGCGCAGGCAGCCCGGCTTCCGGCGGCGGCGATGCAGCGCCCGATGCCGTCCCGTCAGTCGGAGTCGTTCCGTCGACCGGAGTCGTCCCGTCGGCCGGCACCGCCGCGCCCGCCGGGGATGCGGCTCCCCCCTCGGTCGAAGCGGCCGCAGGCTGTGCAGGCTGGGACATCGATCCTGGTGATGCGGGGATGCCCGGCGCCGCCCCGTCGGCCGGCTTCGCCGCGTCCGCCGCGCCGGTCGCCGGAACAGTCGTGGCATGCTGTGGCGATCCAGCCGTCGTCCCGGATGAAACAGCGGCGCCTGCGGCGCTGCCCTGCGGTGAATTGCCGGGCACCCTCGACCCCGGTGTCGTCGGTGCCGGTGTCGTCGGTGCCGACGTCGTTGGTCCCGGCGTCGCCAGCCCGGGCACTGGTGCCCCGGAAGGCGCTGTGGTGGCAGGGGCTGCGGCCGCCGGCGATTGTGGCGCCGCGGTCGAACCGGCCACAGGCTTGGCCGGCGTCTGCGCGGTCGGGCCCTGGGCGGCCGGGCTCTGGGCAGTGGGCGTGGTGCCGCTGGCCGGATTGCCCGGCGAAACGACAGGGCCCGCCGACTGGGCAAAGGCCCCGGCGGGAATCCACAGAACGATCAGTAACAGAAAGACAATACGCATGTAAAAGGCCGACCTCAGCCGCAATCTCGACAACACGCACGACGGGCTACAGCCGGCCCAGTCCGATGCGGCCGCCGTCTCCACATCTCTATGACGAACAAGGAGCCGCATTTTTTTGCTCTGCCGGCGGAAATGAGACATTTGATTGGCTGATGACTTGCGGTCAAAGGAAAGGGCCCGCTGGCGGCACCCGGTCGCGACGCCATGTCGCTGCGATCCCCACCGGGCCGGCAGCGGACAAGCCGCCCCTCCCCCTCCTCAATGGATGGCAGCGGACGGCGTCGGCAGGCCCGAATCCGTCCTGGATGCCGGCTGCGTTCCGGCGTCAGAAATCCGCAGATAGGGAGAGCAGGAATGTGCGTGGCGCGCCCATCGAAAGGCCGAAGCTGGACGTAGCGGAGGCCCAGTAGTTCAGGTCGAACAGGTTCTCGACATTGAAGCGCAGGGATACCGGCTTGCCGTCGGGGCGCTCGAAGACGTAGCGAATTCCCGCGTCGAACCGCGTCCAGCTCGGGATGCTTTGCGTGTTCGCGGCATCGAGATACTGCGTGCTGGTATAGATCACCCGTCCCGACACGGTCAGTCCACGCAGGAAGGGCGTGTCCCATTCGGCTCCGAGATTGAGCTGAACGTCGGGCACACCGGTCGCCGTCTTCCCGCTGGTCAGCGCCGATCCGGTATCGAGCTGCACGGCATCGAGAAGCGTGATGCCTCCAAGCGGCCGGAAGCCCGGCAACGGCTCTCCGAACACCGTCCATTCCAGGCCCCGGTTTCGCTGCGTGCCGCCGACGCTGAAGATCTGCGTCGTTGGATCCATGACGCCGAAAGGCTGATCGATCTGGAAGAGGCTGACCGTCGTGGCGAACTTTCCGAAGTCGACCTTGGCACCGACCTCGAGCTGCTGCGTCTTCGACGGCGGGAAGGTCTGGCCGGCGTTCAGCGCACCCACCGGCGCCGTCGGCCCCTGCTGCAGACCCTGGATGAAGTTGCCGTAGACCGACACGTTGCTCCACGGCTTGGCGACGAAGCCGACCGCGGGCGACACCGCACTCTGGTCATAGTAGGACGAAGCCAAGCCGGTCACCGTGCTGTAGTTGCCGATCTGCACCCGCTGGAAGCGTCCCCCCACCACGAACTGGATGCGTTCGTCGAACACGGAGATGACGTCCGCCAGACCGACGGTCGTGAGCTCCGTCGACCCGGTCTTCGGCGGGTTGAGTATCGGAATGTTGGGCTTGGCGACGAATGTCGGCTGGTAGAGGTTCGAGGAAATCGTCGCTGCGACCGGAAAGAGCTGGCCCATCTGAAGCAGAACCCGGGTGCCGTTGACGGCCAGAGCATGACTGATGGGACCCGTGTTGAACCGACCGCGGAGACCGACCTGCTCCGTATTGGCCTGGCTCCAACCCGGGAAGTTGAACGGAGCATCCGTCAGATTGCCGTTGGCGCTCGTCACCGTCGCAAAGCCGGCGAGACTGGTGAACTGCGACCATCGCGCGCCCAGCGAACCGAACACCGTCCAATCGGGTGTGATGTCGTACTCGACGTTCAGGGCGCCGAACAGATCGCTGTTGGACATGAACGTCCAAGGCTGGAACCAGTTGGTGTTCCCGCCCGGCGCCAATGGGACCGGCACGCCCGCCGCGACATAGGTCGGGCGTAGCGGCGAATTGAAGGTCTGCGTCTGATAGCCGAAGTCGAACGAAGACCGCAGGCGATCTCCCCGGAAGTCGATCCCGAACGCCGCTGCGCCGATCGCCTGGGTCTGTCGGTCCACGGGGGTGCTTCCGTTGAGATAGGTGCCGTTGAAGCGGACGCCGATCGAACCGTCGTCGCCGAACCGACGTGCGACGTCGATGTTTCCCCCGAACTGCGCACTGGACGCATAGGTCGCCGTCAGCCGGTTCAACTCGAGGTCCGACGCGCGCTTGGGAATGAGATTGACCGTTCCTCCGACGCTGCCGAAAGGTGGCATGCCATTGAGCATCACCGACGGTCCCTTCAGGATCTCGACACGCTCGAGATAGTCCGTCAGGACCGTGATCGCAGGCGCGATCCCATACAGGCCGCCGAAAGAGGTGTCGTTGTTGTTGAAGGCGAAGCCACGGATCATCAGAGGCTGCGTGTAGCCCACGCCTGACCAGGAGTTGCGGACCGACGGATCGTTGGCAGCCACGTCCCCGACGTTGCGCGTCTGCTGGTCACGCATGAGCTTCGCGGTGTAGTTCGACTGATTGAATGGCGTGTCCATGAAATCGCGCTCGCCCAGCAGGCCGACCTGGCCGCCGCGCGCCACCTGGCCGCCGGCGTAGGGCGGCGGCAGGTTGTCGACGACGGCCTGCGGCGGCACGCTGGCCTGGACGCGGACCGGATCGAGCTGCAGCGCTCCGGAAGCATCGGTGCCCAGTCGCCGGAGGATGACCGTGTTCCCCTCGCTGAACCTCCAGCCCACGCCGGACCCCGCGAGGAGCGCGTCCAGCGCCTGTGCCACGGTGTAGTTGCCCGCAAGACCGGCCGTGCGCTTGCCCGCGAGATCGCTCGACGCGCCGACAAGACGGATGCCGGCCTGATCGGCCAGGCGTGTCATGGCCGTATCGAGATCCTGCGGCGGAATCGAGAAGCTCACGACTCGCTCGCCTTGCGCCTGCCCAAGCTCGACCGCGTTGCTTCCGGCGTCGGCCTGCGCGAGGCCGGGCAACGCGCAGCCCGCTATCGCAGTCGTTGCCAGCAGCCGCCAACCATTCCAACGCATCATCTCTTCCCCCGACATCGTTCCCGGCGCGGCGGCGGCGGTTCCAGGCAGACCGCCGCTCGCTCGCGCCGATGTGCCTGTGACGAACGGGAACGGAGCGACTTGCAGTGGCTCGTGCAGATTTTTTAGCGGATGACGGTCAGCAGCGGCATCTGCAGCAGCCGGGCGTGGGTCGTCTCGGCGATGGACCGCAGCACGCGGTCCGGATCGTCGACATCGAACACGCCGGTGATCTCGAACGACTTGAGCTGCTCGCTCATGATGACGATCCGCCCAGCCCGATAGCGATCGAGTTCGGCGACGACCGCCTGGAGCGGCCACCGATTGACGATCAGTTTGCCGCGCTGCCAGGCGGTCGCGGTATCGACGTCGATGGCCGCGAGCCTGAAACGGCCTTCATTTCCGATCTCCAACTGCTGGCCTGCCTGCACGCGCATGGCCGGTCGCTGGCCGATCCGGACCTCGACGGTGCCTTCCGTGACGGCGACATCGCCGCCGTCCTCGCGTCGCCTGATGCCGAAGGCGGTGCCGACCGCCTGTGCGCGAACGGGGCCGGATACGACGATGAACGGCCGCGCCGGGTCCTTGGCGACGTCCACGAAGATTTCGCCCTCGTGCAGAATGAGACGCCGCTCGCCGACAGAAAAATCCAGCGACAGTGCCGTTGCCGTGTTGAGGTCCACCGCGGACCCGTCCGGCAGGACGACATGCTTGCGCTGGCCGATCGCGGTCGCATGGTCGGCATAGAGCCCGGCAAGCGGCCCGAGCGCCGGCAAGCTCACGGCGATCGCCGCGACAGATGCCGCGGCAGCCACGGCAAAGAGTGCGCGCCGCGACAGACGCCTCGGCGACGTCGCGTCCCTCTGCCGCCTCACCGCGCCGAACGCCCTCGCCTGCAGCGTCTGCCCCACTGCCCCCATCAACGCCTCGGCGTCCGCCGCAGCCGCCTCGTGGGCCGCCGATCGCCGGCGCCAGCGCAGGAAGTCACCCTCGTCCTGGGGCGACGCGGTGCCTGAGCGCAGGCGCACCAGCCAATCGATGGCTTCGTCGCTCAATGCGCGATTGAACCGCCGGTGGTCGGTGTCTGGCGTTCTGCTATCGTCCGACATACAGCAACCCGAACGCTGGAACCTTCCCGCTTCTAGACGATTCATGCGGCGACGGCTTGCAGCAAGATGTTGAAATTATCTTCTGCCGGCTCGCTCGCCCGCGTCCCAGGCGTGCAGCCTGTCGCGACAGTGGCGAAGCGCCTGAAAAATGTACTTGGCGACCATGCTCTGCGATACGCCGAGGCGATCGGCGATCTCTGCGAAGCTGCGACCTTCGACACGGCTGAGCAGCAATGCCTCCCGGACATTTCGGGGCAGTTCGTCCAGCGCCTGCTCCAGCAACCGCAGCCGTTCGCGATCGAGCGTCCGCATCTCGGCGGAGGGCGTCGGATCGGGGACGCCCTCGCCCGCCTCCGCGTCTGCCAGGTCGTTGGCGATCCGTCTCTCCCGACGCAGCGCATCGATCGCAAGATTGCCCGCGACCCGGTATACATAGGCGCGCGCGTTGCGGATCTCGCCGGCCGCAAGGTTGGCGGCGGCCAGGCGCAGATATGTGTCCTGCGCGAGGTCCGCCGCCCGCTCCGGATCGCCCGTGCGGCGGACCAGGAACCTCAGCAGGTCCTGATAGTTCTCGCGAAAGCTCGCGATCAGTGCCGATATGTCCTGCCGCCCCATCGCTCCTGCCGAGGTTCCGCGGCAGGTGTATATCGATTGCGAACGACTCGCAACCGCAGAGAGCCACGTCAGACCTCCATGAGTCAGGCCGCCAGGAGAATGCTCTGTTCGCGTTCGAGGACACGGCGGACGGCTGGGCGCGCCAGCATGCGGTCCTTCCAGGCCGTGTAGTTCTCGAGCTCGGCGACCGGCAGGCCGATGCGCTTTCCCCAGCCGTAGAAGACCAGCGCGTAGCCGTCGACGACGCTGAACTGGTCGCCCAGGATCCACTGCTTCCCCGCCAGCAATCCGTCGATCTCCTTCAGCGCCGCATGGAAGTTCTCCCGGCCGACCGCCCTGAGGTGATCGAAGACGCCCGTATCGGTCGCGAAGCGCTCGGGACGGCCGATATGCGTGAAGGCCGGATGGACGTTGTTCGAGAACCAGGCCATCAGCGAGATCGCCCGCGCACGTCCCACGGAATCGGTCGGCATCAGATGCGGCGCATACCGGTTGGCGACGTAATCGAGGATCGCCGTATTCTCGACGATGGTCCCGTCATCAACCACCAGCGCCGGCACGCGGCCGCGCGGATTGACCTTGAGGTATTCTGGCGTCTTCTGCTCGTTCCTTGCAAACGACAGAGCCTGCGATTCGTATGCGGCACCGCTTTCCTCAAGACCGATGTGAGACGCCGTCGAGCAGGCGCCTGGCGCGTAGTAGAGCTTGAGCACTGTCGTCCCCTCCTCTTGTCATCCGAGCGCAATGGCTGCCCCGAGCGAACAGACCTTTGCTGTGCTCGGGACGAGATCAACTTGCTACAACGGCTGCGCGGCACCGTTCGGACGACTACGGTGGAGGAACTCGCGACCCACCTTCACGCGCCGGTCGCCGTCATACTCGACGATGTCGGCCGTGGCGTAGGTCTCGGTCCAGTTGGACGGCAGGAAGGAGCCCGATCCGACGACGTCGATCGGCGCCTTGGCCTCGGCCATGACCCGGCACTTCGCCGGTCCGAATCCGGAAGACGCAACGATCCTCACCTTGTCGAAGCCGGCCCGATCGAGCTCGGCGCGCAGGTGGAAGATCGCCGCCGCCGAGACGCCTGTCCCGACCAGGTAGCGCAGCTCCTCCTCGCTGCGATAGCCGCGGATGGACTCGGGCGAGAAGCGCTCCAGCACGGCATAGGACGTGGCAGGGTCGAGACCCTCTATGTACCGGCCTCCGGTGGTGTCGAGGCGCAACGACAGCATTCCCTTCCCCGCGAGTTCGGGGAAGCGGCGGCAGACCTCCAGCGAGTCCGAGATCTCCCGCGCGAAATAGTCCACCAGCACCGTCATGGACTCGCCCGGGAAGGTCTCATGGTACATCTCGGCGGCGCGTACCGTCGTCCCGGCATAGCCGATCAGGGCATGCGGCATGGTCCCGAGCCCCTGGTCGCGCCCGAAGAAATGCGCCGTGGCGTGGGTGGCATTGCCGATGAAGCCGACGGCCCCAACCTTGCGCTTGGCGCGCGCCGAACCGACCGAGGCGGCGTAGGCCATCATCTCGGCCATCTCCTGGCCGGCGCAATGGCGGGCGTCCATGGCGAGGAAGGCCGACTTGGGCATGTCGGCACACATCGTCCAGGCATTGTAGGCGGCGACGCAGGCCGGGCCGAGCTTCTGCAGGAAGATCGTCTCGAGATCGACGAGATGGAAGAACGAGCCGGTGATGTACATCATCGGCTCGCCCGCGCCGACCCACTTGCCCTCCGCATAGCGCAAGTCGAGCACGACGGCCGTGTTGCGGGAACGACCGAGCTCCTCGAGCCATTCCAGCGCAAGCCGTGGCGCGAACACGACCGGTCGCCGCATGAAGATGGCGTAGGTCACCCGGCAATCGCCGAAGCGGCCGATCACCTGCTTCGTCCGGTTGAAGTAGTGATCGGTATAGCGCTCGATTTCGCCGTCCGACGGGCGTGTCATCGGCCCTCCCCCAAAAGGCCCTTCTGTTCTGCTCTCATCCGCCGCAGGCGTCGCCTCAGCCCGCCGGCCGCGCGCGGGCGATCGCCAGACGCTCCGTCTTGAGCTGCTCGGCCAGAAGAAAGGCCAGCTCCAGCGCCTGGCTGGCATTGAGCCTCGGATCGCACTGCGTCTCATAGCGCTCGACGAGATTGTCGACTGTGATGTCGACAGCGCCGCCGACGCACTCCGTGACCTCCTGGCCGGTCATCTCGAAGTGCACGCCGCCCGGATGCGTGCCCTCGGCACGGTGCGCCGCGAAGAAGTCCTTCACCTCGCTCAGAATGGCGTCGAAGTGCCGGGTCTTCTTGCCGTTGGCGGCCGTCACGGTGTTGCCGTGCATCGGATCGCACGACCAGACGATCGAACGGCCCTCCTTCTTCGCAGCCCGCAAAAGGGCCGGCAGCTTGTCGCCCACCTTGTCGGCGCCCATGCGGGCAATGACCACGATGCGGCCGGGCTCGTTGGCCGGATTGAGCGTTTCGTTCAGGCGCAGGAATTCGTCGACCGGCAGCGACGGTCCGGCCTTGAAGCCGAGCGGGTTGCGCACGCCCCGCAGGAATTCGACGTGGGCGCCGTCAGGCTGCCGTGTCCGGTCGCCGATCCACAGCATGTGGGCCGAACAGTCGTACCAGTCCCCCGACGTCGAATCGACGCGCGTCAGCGCCTCTTCGTACTGCAGCAACAGCGCCTCGTGGCTGGTGAAGAAGTCGGTCTCCGCGATCTGCGGCGTGGTCGCCGAGGTCAGTCCGCAAGCCGCCATGAAGTTCAGCGTCTCGTCGAGCCGGGCCGCCAGGTCCTGATAGCGCTCCGAGGCCGGCGAGTTGCGCACGAAATCGAGGTTCCAGCGGTTGACCTCGTGCAGGTCGGCATAACCACCCTGCGCGAAGGCACGCAGCAGGTTCAGCGTCGCCGCCGACTGGTTGTACGCCTGCACCATGCGTTCGGGATCGGGCTTCCGTGCCTCGCCGGTGAATTCGAAGCCGTTGACGTTGTCCCCGCGGTAGGACGGCAGCTCGACGTCCCCCTGCTTCTCGACACTGGAGGAGCGCGGCTTGGCGAACTGGCCCGCCATGCGGCCGACCTTCACCACCGGCACGCCCGCGCCGTAGGTGAGCACCACGGCCATCTGCAGCAGAACGCGGAAGGTGTCGCGGATGTTGTTGGCGGTGAAGTCGGCGAAGCTCTCGGCGCAATCACCCCCCTGAAGCAGGAAGGCCTCCCCCGCCGCAACCTTGGCCAAGGCGCTCCGCAGCTTGCGCGCCTCGCCGGCGAACACCAGCGGCGGATAGCGACGCAGGCGCGCCTCGGCGCCCGCCAGGACGGCGGCGTCGGGATAGGTCGGCATCTGCTGTGCCGGCCGGGTGCGCCAGCTCGTGGGTGTCCAAGCGGCGGCGCTCGAGCTGCGCGACTGCGCCTTCGCGGCCGTACGGGACGGACCCTGGATCGCGGTCATCTTCTCCTCCTGCACCTCCGGCCGGGGACCGGCCATCGGGGTTGGTGAACCTATACGCGCTGTGGATAAAAGGCCAGTGCTGGTGCCGGCCCGATGCTCCGGCCGGCGGCGGGCAATGGCTACTCGGCCGCCCGCCGGTTCGGCGCCGGCTCCAGTCGCGCGGTGCGCATGGTGACGAACTCTTCGCCGGCGGTGGGATGAATACCGACGGTGGCATCGAACTGCGCCTTGGTCGCACCTGCCTTCACCGCGACCGCCAGCCCCTGGATCAGCTCGGCAGCGTCGTCCCCCACCATGTGCACGCCCACCACCTTGTCGGTGGCGGCCTCGACGACCAGCTTCATGAACGTGCGCTGCTGGCGGCTGGCGATGGTGTACTTCATCGGCCGGAAGGCTGCCGTGAAGACGCGCACCGCACCCAGGCGCAACTTGGCCTCCTCCTCCGTCAGGCCGACATTGGCCAGTTCTGGCTGGCAGAAGACGGCCGACGGTACGTCGTGGTGGTCGGGCTTGCGCGGCTTCTTTCCGAACTCGGAGTCGGCGAAGCAATGGCCCTCCATGATGGCGACCGGCGTCAGGTTGATGCGGTCCGTGACGTCTCCGACGGCCCAGATGTTCGGTGCCGTGGTCCTGGACCATTCGTCCACCGCAATGGCGCCCGCCTTGTCGAGTTGCACGCCGACCTTCTCCAGGCCGATGCCCGCCGTATTGGGCTTTCGGCCGGTCGCATACATGACGAGATCCGTCTCGAACATGCCGCCCAGCGGCGTATACACCGTGTAGGGAGCCTTGCCGTCGGTTGCGGTGATGCGGCTGACTTCCGTCTCGGTACGCATGCGGATGCCGCTGTCCTTCAACCCGTCATGTACGGCCGTCCGGCACTCTTCATCGAACCCGCGCAGCACGCGATCGCGCCGCAGCACCAGATCGACCTTGCTGCCGAGGCCATTGAAGATGCCGGCGAACTCCACGGCGATGAAACCTCCGCCGACGATCGCGATGCGCTTGGGAAGCTCCGGCAGATGGAACGCCTCGTTGGAGGTGATGGCGAACTCCCGGCCCGGAACGTCGGGAACAACGGGATAGCCGCCCGTGGCGATCAGGATCTTCTCCGCCGTGACCGTTTCGTCCCCGACGGCGATGGTGTGGCGATCCATCAACCGTCCGCGCCCCATGTGCAGCTTCACACCCGCCCCCTCGAGCAGGCGCAGGTAGATGCCGTTGAGCCGGTCCACTTCTCCGTTCACGTTGTCGCGCAGCGTCGCCCACGAGTGAGTGGGCGTCGACACCGTCCAGCCGTAGGCGCCGGCATCTTCGAATTCGTGCGCGAACTTGGATCCGTAGACGAGAAGCTTCTTCGGCACGCAACCGCGGATCACGCAGGTGCCGCCGACGCGATAGTCCTCGCAGATTCCGACGCGCGCGCCGTGACCGGCCGCGATACGCGAGGCGCGCACGCCGCCCGACCCGGCCCCGATGACGAACAGATCGTAGTCATACGCCATGTGGATATCCCGAGAACAAAACCACAACACGGCCAAGATTTGGACGCGGCTCCGACTATATCGGCGCTTAGACGGCCGGGTAAGGGAACTGAAACGAGAGAAACATGTTCCTGATACAACCCAAGGATGGTCGCAATGATGAAGTTCCTGGCCCTTCCCGTCTCCCTGCTGCTGGCCGGCTCGGCGCTCGCCGCGACGGGCGATTCCGACGACGGCCCCACCCCGCCTGCCGTGCGGCAGGCGCCGCCGGCCGACAGCAGCCGCAGCGGCCGGGGCATCATGCGCTACGATGCCAACAGGGATGGCGTGGTGGACCGCGAGGAATGGGTGGCCGGCCAGACGTCCCGCTTCCAACGCCTCGACACGGATGGCGACGGCAAGCTCAGCCAGGACGAGATGTTCGCCCGCACGCCGGCCAGCGGCGGCAGCGTTCTGCCGACCGACCGTCAGGTCCAGCGCCAGTCAGCCTACTTCCGGAGGCTCGACGCGGACAAGGACGGCAGCGTGACACTGGCCGAGTTCCTCGCCGGCTCCGAACGGAATTTCGCACGGTGCGATGCGAACAAGGACGGCCGCACGGACACCGCCGAATGCCGGCTGGCGCTGCAGCGCAACCGCTGATCCGAACAAGAAGGGCCGCCCGAGGGCGGCCCTTGCAATGATTCGGGTTTTCTCGATCAGCTGCTTTCGGCATGCATGACGTCGCCAAAGAGCTCCCAGCTTTCGCCCTTGAAGCGCTGAAGCTGGACGGCCTGGATCGGATAGTAGTCTGTCGGGCTTGTATTGATCGTGATGCCCGGCAGCAGCATCGGCAGCTTGTACTTCTGGAAGCCTGCCGCCTGCTTCATCAGGTTCTGACGCGTGAGGTCGTTGCCACACCTCTTCAGGGTCTCGTGCATCAGATTGCCGACGGCATAGGCGAAGACGTTCGAGGCGTCCGACAGGCTGGCGCTCGCATTGTGCTTGGTCATCCACTCTTTCCAGGCCTTCATGTCGGCATTGTCGGCCCACTGGCCGTCAGTAGGGTCCATCAGATAGGCCGCGGTGATGACACCCTGCACGTTGTCGAAACCGGCCGGCTTCATGACCGTGGCGACGCTCACCGACACGTTGTTGAGATACTGGGCCGGCTTCCAGCCGATGTCGCCCGCCTTGCGCATGGCCTGGGCTGCGAATTTCGGCGTAGAGATATTGAAGAACACATTCGCGCCCGCATCCTTGAGCTGGATGATCTGGCTGTCGACCGTGGGATCCGTCACCTCGTAGGTGACATGCTTGACAACCTTGCCGATGTCCTTGCCCAGCCCTTCGCGCATGCCCTCCCAATAGTCCTTGCCATAATCGTCGTTCTGCATCAGCACGCCGATCTTCGGATCCTTCACGTTGGCAAGAATGTGCTGGGCATAGATGACGGCTTCGGTGTGGTAGTCGGGCTGAAAGCCCATCGTCCACGGGAACTCCTTGGGCTTGCCCCACTTCGACGCGCCCGTCGCCACGTAGAGCATCGGCACCTTCTTCTGGTTCATGTACTTGTGGATCGCCGTGTTGGTCGGCGTTCCCAGCGTGTTGAAGGTGCAAAGCACCTTGTCCTGCTCGACGAGCTGGCGGATGCACTCGACCGTCTTGGCCGGGTTGTAGCCATCGTCCAGCGTTATGAAGTTGACCTTGCGGCCGTTGATGCCGCCCTGCTCGTTGACGTACTTCCAGTACGCCTGCAGCGTCTTGCCGATCACGCCGTAGGCGGATGCTGGTCCGCTGTAGGGATTGGTGTGACCGACCTTGATTTCTGTGTCGCTCGCGCCATCCGAGTATTTCTTGGCGCCCTGCGCGAATGAAACACCCGAAGCGGACAATACTGCGGCCGTGGAAACGCCGCCCAAGAACCCACGCCTGTTCGTCTTCAACGCGTCCTCCTGTGTTTTTTGATTTTGCAGGACGAAGCGTGGCTGGAAATGATTGCCTAGGAAAGAAAAAATTCGCTATGCGATATACAATTTTTCAATGTTGCATTGCGAAACAAAATTTAAAAGGCCGCCGGCATCGCCGGCGGCCTCGCTGTGTTGATGCGCGTCAGCGCTGATCAGGTGCTCTCGGCCGACATCACGTCGCCGAAGAGCTCCCACGTGTCCTTGGAGAAGCGGGCGAGCTTCACCGACTGGATCGGATAATAGTCGGTCGGGCTCGTGTTGATGGTGATGCCAGGGATCAGCATCGGCAGCTTGTACTTTTGGAAGTTCGTCGCCTGACGCATGACGTTCTCGCGCGTCAGGTCGTCGCCGCACTTCTTCAGAGTTTCATGCATCAGGGTCGAGACGGCGTAGCCGAACACATGGTTGGCGTCGGCCTTGTTGGCGCCGGGCATCCACTTGTCCATCCAGGCATTCCAGCCCTTCATGTCCGCATGGTCGGCCCACTGCTTGTCCGTGGGATCCATCAGGTACTGCGCCGTGATGATGCCCTGGCAGTTCTCGAAGCCGGCCGGCTTCATCACCGACCCGACCGATGCCGACACGTTGTTGAGGTACTGTGCCGGCTTCCAGCCGAGATCGCCGACCTTCCGGATAGCCTGCGCCGCCGCCTTGGGCGTAGCGATGTTGAAGAACACGTTGGCGCCGGAATCCTTGAGCTGGATGATCTGACTGTCGACCGTCGGATCCGTCACCTCGAAGGTGACGTGCTTGACGATCTTGTTCGCGTCCTTGCCCAGGCCTTCCTTGAAGCCACCGAAGTAGTCCTTGCCGTAGTCGTCGTTCTGCATCAGCACGGCGATCTTCGGATCCTTGATGTTGGCCAGGATGTGCTTGGCGTAGATCTTGCCCTCGGTGTGGTAGTCGGGCTGAAAGCCCATCGTCCACGGGAAGTGCTTGGGATCGCCCCATTTCGAAGCGCCGGTGGCAACGTAGAGCTGCGGCACCTTCTTGGCGTTCATGTACTTGTGAATCGCCGTGTTGGTCGGCGTGCCCAGCGTGTCGAACACGCATAGGACCTTGTCCTGCTCGACCAGGCGGCGGACCAGCTCGACCATCTTCGGCGGCGAATAGCCGTCGTCGAGCGTGATGAAGTTGATCTTGCGGCCGTTGATGCCGCCTGCGTCGTTCACGCTCTTCCAGTAGGCCTCGATCGTCTTGCCGATCTGGCCGTAGGACGATGCCGGGCCGCTGTACGGACCGGTGTGACCGATCTTGATCTCCGTATCGGTAGCACCATCGGAGTACTTCTTCTGCGCCCGAACCGCAGTCGAACCCGCAACCAATGCGAGCGCCGACGCGCCCGCCACGAAACCACGCCTACTCGTGCCCACAGTAACGCCTCCTTCCCAGATGTTGATGCCGGAGTTTCATTCGAAATCGCGATGAAAAGAAGGCCGCCTGCCGCGTCGCTTCCGCATCCCGGTTCCGCCATCCGTCCGGCTCTGCACCGGCCCGGCCGGGCCGATCTCGTTCAGCCGCGAGCGGCCTGAAACCTCCGCCAGACGGCCTGCAACCCTCCGGCGAGACCTGTCGGCATCAGGTAGATGATGACGATCAGCAGGATGCCGAAGACCGTATAGGCCGAAAGGTCGAATGGCAGACCGAGGCCGTTCTTCACGAACTGGGACAGCGCCTGGGCCGAGTTGTCGACCAGGACGTAGAAGATGCCGCCGATGACCGAACCGGCAAGCGAGCCGATGCCGCCCACCACCAGGCCGATCAGGAACTTGATGGAGAGGAATATGGTGAAGCTGTCCGGCGCCACGAAGGCGATCGCCGAGGCCGAGAGAGCGCCCGCGATGCCGGTATAGGCGGCGCTGATCCCGAAGGTGACGGTCTTGTAGAGGGCGATGTCGATGCCCATGGTCTCCGCCGCCATGTTCTGGTCGCGGATCGCCATCATGGCGCGGCCGCTGCGGCTGTCGAGCATGTTCGCCGCCGCCCAGAACAGGATGATCATCGTGATCAGGCAGAAGTAGTACAGCCACTGGTCCTCGGTGAGCGGCAGTCCGAACGGCACTTCGGGCTTCAACAGCACGATGCCCTGAACGCCGCCGGTCAGGCCTTCGAGCCACCTGTATTTCAGGATCTGCGGAACGGCGAGCGCCAGAGCGAAAGTGGCGAGCGCCAGGTAATGGCCCTCGAGCCTGAGGGCGGGCAATCCGAACAGATAGCCGACGATGAAACAGACGATCGCGGCCGCCGGAATCGTCGCCCAGTACGGAAAGCTGAGCTGATCCATCAGGATCGCCGCGGTATAGGCGCCGACGGCGTAGAACGCCCCGTGTCCCAGCGAGAACTGGCCGTTGAAACCGGTCAGCAGATTGAGCCCCAGCACGGCGATCGAAGCGATGATCATCGTGCTGACGAGGAACAGGCGGTAGTCGGAGATCGCGTCCGGGAAGACGGGCTTCAGCAGCGGCACGACCACGGCCAGGACGACCAGCCCCAGCACCCACTTCTTCGAGGTCGCCATGTCTCAGACCCTCTTCACGACGACGCGCCCGAACAGGCCGGCGGGCTTCACGGTCAGGACGAAGATGACGATGATCAATGCGACCGTGAGCTTCTCGCCGTTGCCGATGATGTAGATGCCAGTCGCCTGCTCGATCTGGTTCCCGGCATAGGCGACCATGTTTTCCAGGACGCCGACGATGAACCCGCCGGCCACCGCGCCGGCGGGGGTGGAGATGCCGCCGACCAGCGCGCTGGCGAAGGCGTAGAGCAGGATGCCGGCCATCATGTTGGGATCGAGATAGACGATGTGGGCGACCATGATGCCCGCCACCGCCCCGACCGACGCCGCGAGGCCCCAGCCCAGCGCCAGCATCCAGTCGACCCGGACGCCGACCAGCCGCGCCATCTGCGGATTCTGGGCGGCAGCCCTCATGGCCAATCCCAATGGTGTGTACCGGAAGAATGCGAACAGCAGGCCCAGGACGATCAGGGTGACGATGACGACCCCGAGCTGATGGGAGCCGATGACGCCGGCGATGCCGAAGCTGCTCTTGGGAAAGGGCGACGGATATTCCTTGATCAGGTAGCTCCAGATCGCCCCGGCCATCGAATTGAAGATCGCCAGGAGGCCGATGAAGACCACGATGATCGACAGGATCGGCGCCGTGTGCAGCGGTCTCAGGATCAATCTTTCGATCGCCACGCCCATCACGAAAGACAGGGCCACCGCAATGACGAACGCCCCCCAGAAACTGAGGCCCCAGGTCATGAGCTGCCAGCTCAGATACGTGCTGAACATCGCCATCTCGCCCTGGGCGAAGTTGATATGGTCGGTCGACACGTAGATCATCACCAGCGCCAGGGCGACGCAGGCATAGATGGCGCCGTTGGCAAGGCCCGATGCGATCTGCTGGAGGAACTGTTCCATCTGGCCCTCAGTACCCGAGGTAGGATTTGCGGATGTTCTCGTCGTCCTTGACCACCGACGAAGGACCCGACATCACCACTTTCCCCGTCTCCAGGACGTAGGCATGGTCGGCAAGATCGAGCGCGAGTGCAGCGTTCTGCTCCACCAGGAGGATGCTCACGTTCTCCTCGTCGTTGATGCGTCTCAGGATGCGGAAGATCTCGAGCACGATCAGCGGTGCCAGGCCGAATGAAGGCTCGTCGAGCAGCATGAGTCTCGGCTTCAGCATGAGGGCGCGGGCGATCGCCAGCATCTGTTGCTCGCCGCCCGACAGTGTGCCGGCCTGCTGCTGTATTCTCTCCCTGAGGCGCGGGAAATAGCCGAAGACGCGTTCGAGATCGGCCTGCACGCCGGCCTTGTCCCGGCGCGTGTAGGCCGCGATGCGTAGATTCTCGTCGACGGTCAAGGACGTGAAGGTGCCTCTGCCCTCCGGTACATGGGCAATGCGCAGCCGCACGATCTCCTCGGTTGCCAGCCCCGCGATCTCGCGGCCGTCGAAGCGCACGGCGCCGGTGGTCCGCACCATGTTGCAGATGGCCCGCAGGGTCGTCGTCTTGCCGGCGCCATTGGCTCCCAGAAGCGTCGTGATGCCGCCGGCTTCGATGTCGAAGCTCACATCGTAGAGCGACTGCGTCTGGCCGTAGAACGCCTTCAGCTCCTTCACTTCCAGCAACGCGGCCATCACGAAGTCCCCAGATAGGCGCGGATCACCTCGGGATCGCGCTGCACTTCCGCCGGCGTGCCGTCGGCGATCTTCCTGCCGAAGTCGATGGCGACCACCTTGTCCGACACCGACATGACGAGGCTCATATGATGCTCGACCAGCAGGACGGTGACATGCTGCAGGTCGCGCAGCCGCTTGATCTGGCCCTTCAGCACCTCGATCTCGTCGTGGTTGAGGCCCGCCGCCGGCTCGTCGAGCAGCAGCAGTTTCGGGCTGGAGGCCAATGCGCGCGCCAGCTCGACGCGCTTGCGGATCGGAAACGGCAGCCCACCGGCAAGGGAGCTCGCGTAGGGCACGAGATCCATGAAGGCGATCAGCTCCCGGGCACGTTCCGTGATCCGGGCCTCCTCCGGTGCTACCTTCGGCAGACGCAAGGCGTTCTCGAAGAAGCTGGTGCTGCTGCGGCTGTGGCAGCCGACCTTGACGTTGTCGAGCACCGACATCCGGTCGAACAGCGCGACGTTCTGGAAGGTGCGGCCGATGCCGACCCGTGGGATGTCGTGCCGCGGCCGGCCCAGGATCGACTTGCCCTCGAACTGGATGTCGCCACTGTTGGGGGTGTAGAGGCGGCTCAGACAGTTGAACAAGGTCGTCTTGCCCGCGCCGTTGGGGCCGATCAGCCCCGCGATCTGCCCCTGGAAAACGTCGAAAGTCACGCCGTCGAGCGCAACGATGCCGCCGAAACGCACCGAGACATCGCGCACGCTGAGGAGCGGCGAGCCGCTGGATGAAGTCGGTCCTGCCATGATCACACTGAGTTCCGCGCACCAGTCGATTCAACATCGCGGTATCGCGAAATTACCCTTGCCTCCCAACTACTTGCGACTCTTCTCCGGAGTCATTGCTATGGAGACGATGGCCCATCCTGCCGCGAGACGCAACCCAAATGCCACGGCGCCACGCTTTCGGCGTGATTGCGCCGCAGGATTCGAACGCAGCGCGGACGTTGACACGCATCGCATTGCCGCCGATACGAAAATACCCCTCTCAATGCGGGCTCTCCGCCGATGAAGTGCTCTTTGAAACCATTCCTGTCTTCCATCGCGACCTCGACGATGGCCGTTCTGGGCGTAGCCATCGCGATTTCCCCCGCGACCGCCCAGACGCCGCCGACGCAGGGCTGGCCGGCAAGCCGACCGGCCGCCCCGCCCGCTCCACCAAAGCAGCCGGCGCAACCGCCGGCCCCGCCTGGGCAGCAGGCCACCGGCAAGCCGGCCGCCGTGCCGCTGCCGCAATGGTTCGTCGAGATCGACACCGACAAGAAGGGCGAGGTCTCGCGGGCCGACTTCCTGAAATATCGCATGAAGTCGTTCGAGGAACTCGATGCCAACAAGGACGGAAAGCTGTCGCTCGAGGAATTTCTCAAGGTCGCCGAGCCGCCCTTTTCGAGCGACGTAGAGGGCGGTCCCAACCTCGAGGAACGGCGCAACCGCGCGCGCGCCGAGTTCCAGAATCTCGACACCAATCGCGACAACTTCGTGGAGCGTGGCGAGGCCGAAGCGCTGGTCCACTCCGAATTCAATCTCTACGACACCGACCGCGACAACAAGGTCACCGAGCCCGAGGTGCGCCTGATCGTCCAGCGCTCGCTGCAGCGCGAGGCCGCCGAACGTCAGCAGCTCGAGCAGCGCCGCCGCCAGGGCATGGCGGCGATCAACGACTTCATCGACATGCAGCTGCGCGAAGCGGACCGGATGGACAAGAACAACGACGGCAGGCTGAGCCAGCAGGAGTACCTCGTGCTGACCGGCCCGGCCGACGGACCGCAGGCGAAGGGGCTCCTCCCCTACGAGCTGCGCAAGGAGCTCGTGCTGCGCAAGTTCAAGGAGATCGACGCCAACAAGGACGGCCAGCTCGACCGCGTCGAGCTGACCGCGTATGCCGTCAAGCAGTTCGGCGAGATCGACGCCAACAAGGACCGCTTCCTCACCGAGGACGAGTTCAAGAAGGCGCAGGAGAACGAAACCAAGAAGATGCGGGCAATCATCCAGGCCATGCAGCCTGCCCGGCCGGCGCCGCCGCCGCGGCCGGCTCCGGCACAGCCGCGGCCGCAGCTCAACCCGGCGCCGGCGACACCGTCGGGACTCGCGCCCGGCCTGCCCCAGGGAACCCGCTGAGCAAGTCTGCGCTGACGGCTATTCGACCGTCACGCTCTTGGCGAGATTGCGCGGCTGATCCACGTCGGTGCCCTTGGCCACCGCCGTATGGTACGCCAGCAGCTGCACGGGCACCGTGTAGAGAATGGGTGCCACCACGGGATCGACCGTCGGCAGGCTGACCGAAGCGACCGCGGCGTCGCCGAGCCGGGCAATGCCGGCGGCGTCGCTCAGCAGCACGAGCTTCCCCCCGCGCGCCTTCACCTGCTCGAAGTTCGAGGCGATCTTGTCGAAGATCGCGTCGCTCGGCGCGACCACGACGACCGGCACGGCCTCGTCGATCAGGGCGATCGGCCCATGCTTCATCTCGCCGCCGGCATATCCTTCGGCGTGGATGTAGGAGATCTCCTTGAGCTTGAGCGCCCCTTCGAGCGCGATCGGGAAGGACGCGCCGCGGCCGAGATAGAGCACGTCGCGCGCCGGCGCCAGCACCTCCTCGGCGATACGCCTGTACTCCTGCTCCTTGTTGAGGGCCTCGTTGACCAGCGCCGGCAGCTCGATCAGCGCATTGGCGAGGCGCTTCTCGCCCTCCTCCGTCAGCGCGCCGCGCGCCCGACCAGCATCGATCGCGGCGGCCAGCAGCACCGTGAGCTGCGTGGTGAAGGCCTTGGTCGTAGCGACGCCGATCTCGGGCCCGGCCAGAGTCGGCAGGACGATGTCGGATTCACGCGCGATCGCGCTCTCGGGCACGTTGACCACCGAGACGACGACCTGCTTCTGCGCCTTGGCGTAGCGCAGCGCGGCGAGGGTATCGACGGTCTCGCCGGACTGGGAAACGGCGATGCACACGCCGCCCGCCGCCAGCGGCGGCTCGCGGTAGCGGAACTCCGACGCCACCTCGACCTCGACGGGCAGGCGCGCCAGCTTCTCGAACCAGTACTTTGCCACCATCCCTGCGAAGCACGCCGTGCCGCAGGCCGTGATGGTCAGCCGGGAGACCTTGCCCCAGTCGAAAGGCAGCGCCGGCAGCGTCACGGAGCGCGTGGCCGGATCGAGGTAGGTCTGCAGCGTGTCGCCGATGACGGCGGGCTGCTCGTAGATCTCCTTCACCATGAAGTGGCGGTGATTGCCCTTGCCCATCATGGCGCCCGAGATGCCGCTCTGGCGGATCTCGCGCTTGACCTCGTCCATTCCCTGGAAGATGCGCGCGCCCTTGGCGTCCAGCACCACCCAGTCGTCATCCTCAAGGTAGGTCACGCGCTTGGTGAACGGCGCCAGCGCCAGCGCATCCGTGCCGACATACATCTCGCCGTCGCCGTATCCCACGGCCAGCGAGCTGCCGCGGCGGGCGCCGAGCAGGATGTCGTGACGGCCGCTGAACAGCGCGACCAGCGCGAAGGCGCCGCGCAGCCGCTCCATGGCGAGGCCCATCGCCTGCTCCGGCGCGTGCTGGCGCTCAAGCAGGGAGGTCAGGAGCTGCGCCACCACCTCGGTATCGGTATCGCTGTCGAAGGCGCGGCCCTCGGCCACCAGCTCGTCCTTGAGCTCCTGGAAATTCTCGATGATGCCATTGTGGACGACCGCCACGCGGTCCGTCGCAATGGGGTGCGCGTTGCGCTCGCTCGGCTTGCCGTGGGTCGCCCAGCGCGTGTGGCCGATGCCGATCGTGCCCGCCAGCGGCTTGTGGCCGAGCAGCGCCTCCAGGTTGACCAGCTTCCCCTCGGCCCGGCGGCGCTCGATGTGGCCGTTCACCAGGGTGGCGACGCCGGCCGAATCGTAGCCGCGATACTCCAGGCGCTTCAGCGCCTCCATCAGCAAGGGGGTGACGGGTGCCTTGCCGATGATTCCGATGATGCCGCACATGGAAGGTCGTCCAGATAAAGGCCTATTTCTTGCCGGATCGCTTGGCTGCCGCCGCGCGCTCCTTCAGTTTCGCACGAAGCGCCTCCGCGCGCCCCTTCTTTGTCACCTGCCGCGCCCTGCCGAAGGCCACCGCGCCGGCCGGCACGTCCTCGGTGATGACGCTGCCCGCCGTCACGTTGGCGCCGCGGCCGATCCGCACCGGCGCGACCAGCGAGCTGTTGGAGCCGACGAAGGCTTCCGCGCCGACGACCGTCCGCCACTTGCCGAAGCCGTCGTAGTTCACCGCGATCGTCCCGGCGCCGATGTTGCTCGCCGCGCCAACATCGGAATCGCCGAGATAGGCCAGGTGGTTGGCCTTGGCCCCCTTGCCCATGCGCGTGGCCTTGAGCTCGACGAAGTTGCCGATATGGGCGCCGTCGCCGACCTCCGAGCCCGGCCGGATGCGCGCGAACGGGCCGATGATCGCGTCGCGGCCGATGCGCGCGCCCTCGATGTCGCAGAAGGCCCTGATCTCGGTGCCGGCGGCGACGCTGACGCCCGGGCCGAAGCGCACGTTGGGGCCGAGCGTGACGTCCGCCGCAAGCCGGGTGTCGGCGGCGAACCATACCGTATCGGGGTCCGCCATGGTGACGCCGGCCTCGAGTGCCGCCCGGCGCAGGCGCCGCTGCAGCGCCGCCTCGGCGGCCGCCAGCTCGAGGCGCGAGTTCACGCCCAGGAACTCCGCCTCCTCGCCCGTCACGGCGACGGTGGCATGCCCGCGGGCGCGGGCGATTTCCACCGCATCCGTCAGATAGAACTCGCGCTTGACGTTGTCGTCGCCGATCGCGCCCAGCAGCGCGCCGGCCAGCCGGCCGTCGAGGCACATCACGCCGGAATTGCACAGCGTGATGCGGCGCTGCGCGGCGTCGGCGTCGCGGCTCTCGACGATCCTTTCCAGCAGCCCGTCGGCACCGACCACCAGGCGCCCGTAGGGCGTCGGATCGGCCGCCTCGAAGCCCAGCACGCCGACGGCGGCCCCCGCCCGGCGGCAGGCGCCCACCAGGCGTCGCAGCGTGGTTGTCGTGATCAGCGGCGCGTCGGCATAGACGACGAGGACCGGCCCGCGATGACCGGCCAGCACCGGCAGCGCCGTCCTGGCGGCGTCGCCGGTGCCCAGCGGCCTGCGCTGGACCACCGTCGGGTGCGGCGCGAAGGCGGCCGCGACCTCGGCCGCGCCCGGCGCGACGACGCCGACGATGCGGGCGGGCGCCAGACGGCGGACGGTGTCGAGGACATGCTGCACCATCGGGCGGCCGGCCAGCGGATGCAGGACCTTGGGTCGCGCCGACTTCATGCGCGTACCGGCGCCAGCAGCCAGCACCACCACGGCGATGGGCGATTTCATGGCTTGTCCGATGCCACGGGGCTGGCGGCCTCGCAAGACGGATATGCTAAAGGATCGGCCATGCACCCCAATGCCGACAATCTGATCACAACCCGGTTCGACACCGTGATCTACGACCTCGACGGCACGCTGATCGACAGCGCCCGCGACATGTGCGTGGCGGTAAGCCGCGTGCTCGCCGACCACGGCCTGCCGCCGATCAGCGACGACGACGCCCGGCACTTCATGGGCGAAGGCAGCAAGATCACCATGCGCCGGGCCTTCGCCAAGGCCGGCCGCACGCTGGACGAGGACGAGGCGAGCGCCGTGACGCGCGAGTTCGTGCGCTACTACGAGGCCGACCCGGTGCGCTACACGACCGCCTTCGACGGCGTGCCGGAGGTCGTCGCGCGGTTCGACCGCCTGGGGCTGCGGCAGGGCGTGTGCACCAACAAGTTCGAACGGCCGGCCCGCATGATCCTGGCCGACCTGAAGCTGATGCCGCCGATCGCCGACGTCGCCGGCGCCGACACCTTCACCGTGCGCAAGCCCGATCCCGGCCACATCCTGCAGCTCGTCGCCCGCATGGGCGGGCGGCCCGACCGCGCCGTGATGATCGGCGATTCCCTGCACGACGTGGGCGCGGCCCACGCCGCCGGCCTGCCGGCCGTGCTGGTGAGCTGGGGCTACACCGCGCGCCCCGCCCGCGAGCTCGGCGCCGAGACGGTGATCGACCGCTTCGACGCCCTGCCCCAGGCCTTGGGCGCCCTCGCCGCCGGCCGGCCGTAAGCACGGTTGACGCCCCGCCCGGCAGGCCCTATACGCGCCCCTTCCGGGCGCTTAGCTCAGCGGGAGAGCACACCCTTCACACGGGTGGGGTCGTAGGTTCAATCCCTACAGCGCCCACCATTCACCTTGCGGCGCCGATCGGAGCGCGCGCCGCGCCGGCGTAGGGATCGTTGACGCCGTCGAGCGGCCAGATCGGCCGCCGCAACCGGGTGAATTTCAGCCGCGAGATGTCGGGCGAGCAGATGCCGCCGGAATCCACCAGCACGACCTCGCGCGCGATCGGCGCGTAGGCGGCACGGAAGTGCTGCACGCTCTTCACCACCACCACGTCCTTGGTCGCGGGATCGATGCCCTGGCTCAGGAAGACCTGCAGGTCGATGGTCTGGATGCGGTTGGAGATCGTCACCACGTCGATGCCGCCGATGCGCAGCACGGCGGTCGGTCCCATCGCCGTCTCGACGCCGGCATTCATCGGCCCGTCGTTCCGGAACAGCCCGTCCGACAGCATCTTCACGACGGCCTTCGCCTTGACCGGCGCGCCCATCGAGGCGTCGGTGTGGCCACCCAGGCCGACCTCGATCTCGGCGCCCACGCCGGCCTTCATGGCCTGCTGCACCGTGCCCGGATCGAAGATCGTGCCGAAGGCCACGTTGTCGATGCCGGCATCGATCAGCGCCTGCAGCACCGGCGTGGTGTCGTTGTAGCCGCCGCCACCGGGATTGTCGGTGCCGTCGGCGATGACCAGCGGCCCCTTCTTCCCGGCACCGCCTCCCGCCCCCGCCTTGGCCGCCGCGATGGCGTCGGCGATCGGCCGGTAGTCGGAGGAACTCTCGTCCCGGCGCTTCCAGATCTCCTCCACCAGCGCCGCAGCGATCGCCCTGGCGCGCGCCTCGGCGTCCGGCTCGTGGCTCACCGCCACCGAGGGGCCGGTATAGGGGATATCCGCCCAGGTGAAGCCGGCCTGGATGCTGACGACGTTGATCCCCGGCTCCTTCTCGAAGGTGTCGGCCTTGGCAAGCAGGTCGCGCATCAGGCCGGGCTGTGTCGTGCGGCCGTGATCGGCGCCTTCCAGCATGGCCGGCTGGACCAGCAGGCAGCGCGGCTTCCTGCGACCCTCCATGGCCTCCTGCACCAGGGCCGCCGCCTGCACCGCGCGCTCGTAACCGTCGATGTGCGGATAGGTCCGGTAGCTCACCAGTGCATTGGCATTGGTCGCCATGCGCACGGTGGCGTTGGCATGCAGGTCGAGCGTCGCGGCGATCGGCACATCCGGTCCGACCACGCCGCGCAGCATCTCGAGCAGCGCGCCCTCGGCATCCTCCTCGGTCTCCGTCACCATGGCGCCATGCAGCGACAGGCAGATGCCGTCGAGCCTGCCTGCCTTGCGGGCGGCGCCGACGATCATGTCGCCGATGGTCTCCCAGGTCTCCTTCGTCAGCTTGCCCGACGGCGTGGCGTTGGCCGCCCCCGCCCAGACCGGCTCCCAGCCGTACTTGTCCGCGCTGTCGATGTAGCCGCCGATCTCGTTCCGGGTGCCAGTGAAGCGCGGCACCATCGCCTCGCCCTCGATCAGCCATCGCCGGCGGTAGTCGTCCAGGGTAGTCGGCAGCTTCGAGAACGTGTTGGTCTCGTGCATGAACTGCGCAATCAGAACGCGGTACGCCATCGTCGGAATCACCTTTACAGCTTGGCCGTCTTCAACCACTCGGCCTGGCCTTCCTCGCCGTCGACGCCCATGCTCTCGAGGAAGCGGCAGACCATCATGTAGTAGCCGATGGTGAGCGTGAGCTCGACCACCGCGCCGGGCGTCAGGAAGGCCTGCACGGCCTTGAGCGTCCTGTCGGAGGCGCGCACGTTGCGCACCACGTCGTCGGTGTAGCGCAGCACGGCCTTCTCGTGATCGGTGAAGGCGGGCGCATCGATGGTGGCATCGCGCAACGCCGCGATCTTCTCCTCCGCCACGCCGGCCTCGCGGGCGATGCGCTCGTGCTGGAACACCTCGTAGGCCGCACGGCTCAGGCGGCCGACGCGCACGATCGCCAGCTCGCGCAACTGGGCATCCAGCTCGCAGCGATAGAGCAGCGCATTGCCCATGCGCACGAAGCCCTTCAGCCCCGCCTCCGAGTTGGCGAGCATGCGATAGATGTTGAGGTGCGGCTTGAGCTTGTCGAGGAACTCGGCATGCTTGCCGGCGGCGTTCTCGACCTCGTAATACGGAATGCGAGGCATGTCTTTCTCCCTTGGGGGCGCGAGACTGTCAGATCGGCGCCGCCCGTGCCAGCGGATTGAACCCTGAACTAGACCGGCCTGCCGTGCGCGCCGAGATCCCAGAACAGCCCCGTCATCAGGCGCAGTCCCTCGCGCGCCACCGGTGCCAGCAGATGCTCGTTGGGGGCGTGCTGTGAACAGGCGGCATAGGAGTGCGGCACCCAGACCGTCGGCATGCCCAGCACGCCGGTGAAGACCTCGTTGGGCAGCGAGCCGCCGAGATTGGGCAGCATGTTGGGCTTCTGGCCCGCCGTCTTCTCGATGGAGGCGGCCGCGAAGCGCGCCCAGGGGTTGTCGGGATCGAGCCGCGTGGCGTTCATGACGACGTCGCGCGCCGCCTCGACCCGGACCTGGCCGAAGCCGTGCCGCTCGAGATGACGGCGCAGCGCCGGCACGATGTCGTCGGGATCCGTGCCGACGACGAAGCGGAGCTGGCAATGGGCCGTGGCGCTGGGCGGGATCGCGTTGACCGGCCGGTCCGGATTCCCCGTCCTGAAGGCCAGCACCTCGAAGCTGTTCCAGCCGAAGACGCGCTCGACAGGCGTCAGCGATTCCTCGCCCCAGTCAGGATCGATGGCCGGGGCGCCCTCGCCCGCATCGATGTGCGCGTCTGCCAATGCCGCGCGCACCGAGTTGGTCAGCGTCCTGGGCCGCCATTCGGGCACCTTGATCTGGCCGCGCGCGTCCGTGATGGTCGCGAGCGCATGGGCAAGGATGATGCCCGGGTTGGCCAGCAGACCGCCCCAGTTGCCCGAGTGATGGCCGCCTTCGCGCAGCTCGAGGGTCAGGTTGAAGTTCAGGGTGCCGCGGGTGCCGCCGAAGATGGTCGGCCGGCGATGGTCGAGGCGCGGCCCGTCCGAGCCGATCAGGGCATCGGCCTTCAGCGCCGCCTTGTTGGCCTTGCAGAAGGCTTCCAGGCCGGGCGAGCCGGTCTCCTCGCCGGTCTCGATAAGGATCGTCGAGTTGAAGCCCAGGGCGCCGCGCTCTTCCAGCACGCAGGCCAGCGCGGCGATGTTGATCGTATGCTGCCCCTTGTTGTCGGCCGTGCCGCGACCGTACATGCGGTCGCCCTCGACCACGATCTTCCAGGGCGACAGGCCCTGGCGCCACTGGTCGTCCTGGCCCCGGATCACGTCGCCGTGCCCGTAGGTCAGCACCGTCGGCCTGGCAGGATCCTCGACGCGGCGCGCGATCAGGAAGGGACCATATTCGCCACGCGGATTGGGCAGCACCGTACAGTCGTAGCCCAGCTTCTCCAGCGATCGCGTCATCTCGCCGGCCACGTACTCCTGCAGCGCCGGCATGGAGTCCGTCTCCTGGCTCGTGGTCGGGATCGCCACCCGCCGCTGCAGCTCGTCGAGAAAGCCGCCTTCGTCGAAATATCGCTCCGCGCGGGCGATCGCGCCATCCCTCGTACCGCTCATGACCTTCCTTGCGTGTTTTGCGGGCACGATAGCAAAATATCGCCGTTCAGCCCTCCCCAACTCGCCCCGGGAGGCAGGCATGGGAGGGTCGACGCATGCTGACAGCCGGTCGCATCGTGTTCAGCAGGATGGACGAGGTCCACTACGGCAAGCCTGCGGCGCCATCGGTCGCCGAGCTCGTCAAAGCCTATGGCGCCGAGCGCGTGCTCCTGATGGTCAGCGGAACGCTCAACCGGCAGACCGACGAGGTCGAGAAGATCCGCCAGGCCCTTGGAAACAAGTGCGTCGGCACGTTCGACCGCATGCCGGCCCATTCGCCCCGCTCCGCGGTCATCGCCGCCACCGCGCAGGCACGGGCGGCGAAGGCCAACCTGATCGTCACGCTGGGCGGCGGCTCGATCACCGACGCGGCGAAGGTGGTGCCGCTCTGCCTCGCCAACGACATCGCCACCGTCGAGGACATGGACCGCATCAAGGGCGGTGCCGGCATCGAGCCGCCCGTCGTGCGGCAGGTCTCGATCCCGACGACTCTCTCGGCCGGCGAGTTCTCGGCGATCGCCGGAATCACCAACGAGGCGACGAAGGTGAAGGAGATGTTCCGCCATCCCCTCGCCGTCCCGCGCGCCGTGATCCTCGATCCCGAGGTGACCCGCCATACGCCGATGTGGCTGTTCCTCTCGACCGGCATTCGCGCCGTCGATCACTGCGTCGAGGCCATATGCTCCAACGAATCGACGGAGTTCTCCGACGCCTCCGCCCTGCACGGCCTGTCGCTGCTGGCGCGCGGCCTGCCGCGGGTGAAGGCCGATCCCGCCGACATGCGCGCACGGCTGGACTGCCAGCTCGGCGCCTGGCTGTCGATGAGCGGGCTGGCGGCCGGCGTGCCGATGGGGGCGAGCCATGGCATCGGCTACGTGCTGGGCGCGGTGTTCGACGTGCCGCACGGCCACACCTCCTGCATCATGCTGCCCTCCGTGATGCGCTGGAACCGGCCGGCGAACGCCGACCGCCAGGCGCTGGTCGCCAGCGCCATGGGCCGTCCCGGCGAGGAGGCCGGCGACGTGCTCGACGCGTTCATCCGTGGGCTCGGCATGCCGCGCAGCCTGTCCGAGGTGAAGATCGGCCGAGGCAGCTTCGACCGCATCGCCGCCCAGGCGATGCATACCCCCTGGGTGCCGCGCAATCCGCGCCGGATCGACGGCCCGGTACAGGTGAAGGAGATTCTCGAACTGGCTGCATAGGCGATTCGGCCGATTATTACTTGGGTAAGCATCACAATAACCAAGCCGCTCGTCAAGCAATACGGTAATCAAATTCGCGCGGGACTTTTTGCGCTCCGGAGGGCGTCCGAAACCTCGCAAGCGCCCACCATGGCTACAACCGCTGGGGTCCACCGCGCGAACAGAGCCCAACCCGCGCATGCATCGCAGTCATCCGACTCCTAGAGATACCGCTGCAGCGCCGGCAGGGCCTGTTCGACGCAGGCGCGGCCCTCGGCGATCGCTTCGGCGGCGCGGTTGAATTCCATCAGGCCTATGGTGCGCAGGCGCGGCACCAGCATGACGTGCGGCGGCTCGCCGGCGAGCCGCGTGCGCGTGATGTGGTCCTGCATGATGTTGATGGAGGTCGCGATCACGTCGAAGTAGCCCGGCGGCGGCGAGGTCTCGCGCGGCACCTCGGGTCCGACGTCGGCGGCCTTGCGCCGGAACGGCCCCGGCAACGCGCCGGGCAGCTGGCCAAGCACGCGCCGCACCACCTCGCCGGAGAGGCGCGACGGCCGCGTCGCCTCGGGCGGCTCCGGCTCCGTGAAGCGACGCCCCAGCAGCTCGCCGTTGAGGTTGACGGCGATGATCACGTCGGCGCCCAGCGCGCGGCAGACCGAGACGGGGACAGGGTTGCTGAGGCCACCGTCGAGCAGCCACTTGCCGTCCCTGCGGGCCGGGCTGAGGATTCCCGGCAGCGCGATCGAGGCGCGCACCGCCTCGTGGATCGGGCCCGATTGCAGCCAGATCTCGCGCCCGGTCGCCATGTCGGTGGCCACGGCCGCATAGAGCGTGGCGTAGCTTTCGATCGGCTGCTCGACACCCAGCCCCTGCAGGAAGCCGACGACCTGCCGGCCGCTCACCAGGCCGCCTCCCGTGAAGCGCAGATCGGTGAGCCGGGCAATGGCGCGCCAGGTGGCACCCTCGGCCCACTGCCGGAGCGCCTGGAGCTGCCCGGCGACGTGAGCCGCGCCGACAAGCGCGCCTATCGACGTGCCACAGACGACATCGGGCACGATGCCGGCTTCCGTCAGGGCATCGATGACGCCGATATGCGCCCAGCCGCGGGCGGATCCGCTGCCGAGCGCCAGGCCGACGCGCGGACGGCTCATCGCGCCTCTCCCCCGGCCCGCGCGGGCACATCCGTGCCGCCGGGCTGTCGAACGGGCCTCAATCCCATTTCCGATCAAGGAAGAGCCGGACGTCGATCGTGAACTGGCGAGGTGCCTGCAGCATCGAGAAGTGACTGGTTTCCGGCTGCAGGAGCAGGCCGGCATCCGGGATCGAGCGCGCCATGAATTCGGTGTTCTCGCGGCGGATCGCCTCGTCGTGGTCGGCATCGACGATCCAGGTGTGCACGCGGATGGTCCCGAGATCGGACGCGGTCCAGTGCGGCTGCGTCGCCCACATGGTGCTGATCTCCTCGACGAACTTGCTGTAGTCGCGCGGCGTCGCCGACAGCGCTTCGTACTCCTTCTGCGCCCGGGCGATGAACTCGGTGAAGACCGGACTCTTGTCCACGTCCTTCACGCCGCTGGGATCGGAGTTGGCGGCGAAGGCGAAGAGACGTGAAACGCGGTCGGGATCGGTCATCGCCAGGCTGAGCCCGATGATCGCGCCGTCGCTCCATCCGACGATCGCGGCGCGGGCAATGCCGAGATGGTCCATGAGCCCGACGACGTCCGACGCCATCAGCGCGTAACCGTAGGGCCGGCTGTCCCGGGTGCTGCGTCCATGGCCCCGGCTGTCCATGACGATGACGCGATGATCGTGCGCCAGCTCCGGCACCTGGTGTCCCCAATAGTTCGAGTTGGCGAGCCCGCCGTGCAGCAGGATCACTGGCGGGCCGCTGCCGAACGTGGCGTACCAGATGGAGACGCCGTTCACCGGCGCATGGCCGCTGCGCTCCGGCGTCGGCAGCGTCGGCGTGGGAGGCAGCGTCATCCAGCGCGGCACCGGCTGCGCCGACGCCGAGACGCCCAACAGCCCGACGACCAAGGCCAGCAGTAAGGTCCTCATCGATCAATCGTACCGTGCCGCCGCCGGTCGCCGCCAGTCCCGACGGACGGCATGCCGCCGCTCAGGGCACCGTCGCGGCCGCGACGGCCGCCGCGATGCTGTGGAAGCTGACGTCGTCGCCGGCCTCTTCCGGCGGCAGTCCTCGTTCAATGTCGCGGCGGACACGATCACGCAGGTTGCCGAAGACGAGGCGGATGCCGCGCTCCGACAGGTCGCGGTGCAACTCGGCCAGAATTTCGCAGCCCATGATGTCGACGTCATGGATGGCGCCGCCGTCGATCACGACGGCGCGGAGCGGCGCCCCGGCCTTGTCGACCAGCGCTTCGAGGCGATCGCGGAACAGGCTGCAGTTGGCGAAGAAGAGCGGCGCCGAGAAGCGATAGACCAGCAGGCCGGGAACGGGCGTGGCCTCGGGCCGGTGCGCCGGATCGCGCCATTCGCCATCGGGCATGCGGCCCAGCACCGCGTCCGGCGGAACGGCCAGCGCACGCAGCAGCAGCACCAGGGAAACCACGCCCCCGAGCAGGATGCCCTCCATGACGCCGAGCACCCCCCCCCCCGCCATGGTCAACAGCGCGCCCGCCAGGCTGATGCCGCGAAAGCGCCACAGCCGGGCGAATTCACCGAACTCGCAAAGGCTCCAGGCGGAGGCGATCAGGATGCCGCCCAGCGCCGCCATGGGCAGATAGCGCAGATACTCCGCGAGCCAGAGCATGACGGCGGCCACGACGATCGCGGCCACGACCGAGCTGACCTGCGTGCGGCTGCCCGCCGCCTCGGCGACGGCCGTGCGCGAATCGCTGGCACTGATCGGCAGTCCCTGGCTCAGGCCGGACACGAGGTTGGCTGCACCGATGCCCAGCAGCTCCTGGTTGGCGTCGATCCTGTAGCGGCCGCGGGCCGCGAAGGCCCGCGCCGTCACCATCGTGTCCGAGAAGGACAGCAGTGCGGCAACGAAGGCCACGGGCAGAAGATCCTCGAAGTCGGCCAGCGTCAGGGCGGGCAGCGAAAGCTCGGGCAGGCCGGACGGGATGCGGCCGACGATGGCGATATCCTCCGTCCGGTCGAGTTCCAGCAGGACGACCGCGAGCAGCCCGCCAACCAACGCCACCAGTGTCCCGGGAATCCGCGGCGCAAAGCGGCGGCAGAGCAGGATGACGGCGAAGCTCGCACCGCCGATCGCCAGCGCCGCGAGATTGGTGTCCCCCAGCCGCGCCGCGATGCTCACGAACTGCGTCAGCGTGGTCTCGCCCTCGCCGCGGATGCCCAGCACCTTGGGCAACTGCGCGCCGACGATCACCAGCGCGAGGCCATGCATGAAGCCCACGATGACGGGCTTGGAGAGGAAATCGGCAATGAAGCCCAGCCGCAGCACGGCGCCGAGCAGGCAGAGCACGCCCGTCATCACCCCGAGGCCCGTCGCCAGAACGGCCAGGCGAAGCGGATCGCCTGCCGCCAACGGCGCGACGGCCAGCGCAACCAGCGCGGCCATGGCGGTGTCCGGTCCGACCGGCACCATGACGGCGCCCAGCGTCAAGCCAGCCGCCAGATCGTGCGGCAAAAAAGATGCCTGGTAACTCCGGAGCATTGCCAGCCCCGGGAGCCAGCGCGTGATGGTCATGATGCTCCCCCCATCATGACCATACCACAGGTGCGGCGGAGGCAGCCGCCCTCAGTCGTCCTCTTGGGGAGGAGCCTGCCCGGGCGGCGGGATGTCAAACTTCTTGTTGCGCAGGAGCGCCTCCATCGCCGCGACGCCCTGGGCGTAGCGTCCACGCTGGCAGTCGATCTCGGCGCCGATGCGGGTATGGTTACGACGGCCATCCGAGTTCTGGCTGCGGCTGGCCCCATAGCGGTCATAGAAGTCGACGAGCTGGGTGCAACGCGCCTTCAGGGCGGCGGACTGTCCGGCTGCCGCAGGCGGCACCTCCGCCGACATGACCGCGGCAAGTAGAGCGACTGTTCTCATCCGATGGAGTCCGAGGCTGCCGGGAACCACGCCGTCAACGTCCCGGACGGATGATCGTTCCGAAACGTGGCGCCGGCCGCGCCATGGATCGGCATGTCCGCCGCTTCAAGAACAAATCAAACCTTGTCGCGTGCGTCGCTCTCCTCGCCCCTGGTGAAGGCCCTCGTCGATTCGACGAACCGCGCGCTCGTCAACGCCCGCAGGTTGAGCGACCGCATCTCTTCGTTCTCCGCGGCGAGCTGCAACGCATGATGGATTGCCCGCTTCGAGCCGGCATAGGCATCGCCGCTCAATGCCGCGAGGTCGGCACAGAACGCCTCGAGGAAGCGTTCGAACGCCGCAGGCTCGACCACCTCGTCGACCAGCCCGGCCGCCGCGGCCTGCCCGGCGTCCATCGGCCGGCCCCGCAGCAGGATGGCGCGCGTTCGGCCGAGGCCGACCAACGCCACCAACTCGGCCGCCGCCGCGACCGGGTAGACGAGGCCGCGCCGCACGGCCGTCACCTTGAAGAGCGCATTGTCCGAACAGATGCGGAAGTCGCAGGCGGTCGCCAGGACGAGGCCCGCGCCGACGCAATAGCCGCTGATGCCGGCGACGGTCGGGAACGGCATGCCGCGCAGCAGCTCGGCGACCTGACGAACCCCGACATAGGCCGCGCCGGCGTCGCCGACGGACTTCGACAGCTCCTCATACTCCGTGATGTCGCCTCCCGAGCAGAAGGCGCGGTCGCCGGCCCCTCGCAGGCAAAGCACCGACACGTCAGAACGCCCGCGCGCCTCGGTCAGGACGCTCTCCAGCGAGCGCCACATCGCCAGGGAGACGGCATTCATCCTGGCCGGCTGGTTGATGACGACGAGGAGCCTGCCATCGCGGAATTCGGCGTCGATCATGTCCTAGTTGGTGTGGCGGTTGACGACGATACCAGCGGCCTCGCGGTCCCAGATCTGCTTCAGCCGGGGCTGCGCGGCCTGCTTCAATTTGTACTTCTCGACCTTCTCGGTCATGGTCCGCGGCAACAAGGGCACGAACTCGACGTACCGCGGCACCATGAAGTAGGCCATGTTCTCCTGACAGAAGCGGATGACTTCGGCCGGCTCCAGGCTCTGCCCGCTCCGGCAGACGATGCTGACCATGACCTCGTCCTCGCTCATCTCGGAGTTCACCGCATAGGCGGCGACGTCCTCGACCGCGGGATGACGCAACAGGATCTGCTCGATCTCGTATGAGGAGATGTTCTCGCCGCGGCGGCGAATGGCATCCTTCTTGCGGTCGACGAAGTAGAGGAACCCGTCCTCGTCGAGCAGGCCGCGATCGCCCGTATGGAACCAGAGATTGCGCCGGGCCTGGACCGTCGCATCGGGCATCTTGTAGTAGCCCTGGGCCGCCATCCACGGAATATCGCTGCGCACGCAGATCTCGCCCGGCGTGCCGGCGGGAACCGACCGATCGCAGTCATCCAGGATGGCGATCGTGACGCCCTCGCGCGGCTGGCCCGCCGACTTCCACTTTTCCGGCGGGTGCGTCGGTCCGAGGAAGGTCACGCCGCCGAAATCGGTCAGCGCATAGACGGAGGTGATCTTCAGGCCGAACCGCTGCTCGAACTCCGCGGCGAAGTCCGGAACGGGCACCATCATGCACATGCGCACCTTGTTGTCCCGGTCCCGTTCGCTCGGCGGCTGCGAGCGGATGATGTTGGCCATGGCGCCAAGCAGGTTGAACTGCGTGACGCCTTCCGCGCGCACCTCGTCCCAGAATGCGCGCGCCGAGAAGCGGCGCGACACCACCAGAGTCGCATCGGCCAGCAGGGCCGGCACGGCACAGGTATTGAGCGCATTGCCATGGAACAGCGGCAGGCAGGTATAGAGCACGTCGTCGGGCTGATAGCCGAAATACTCCACATGATCGGCCGAACCGCGAATCATCATCGCGTGCGGCTCCATGTTGCCCTTGGACGGCCCCGTCGTGCCGGAGGTGTAGAGCAGGAAGGCCAGATCGTAGTAGTTGACTTCCACCTGCGGCATGCCGGTCGAGCTGTTGCCGATCAGATCCTGGTAGTCGTGAACCTCGCAAGCGAGGGAGCCGGCAAGCGCCGGATCCAAACGGCCCTTCTCGTCGAGGATGACGGCCTTGCGGATGTTCGGGCACTGCGCCTCGACCGTCGCGAAACGCGATGCCAATCCGACGTCCGCGATCAGCATCACCGAGTCGGATTGAGTGAGGTAGTAGACCAGCAGCTCGCCCTTCGCCGCGGTGTTGACCGGCACGCAGACCGCTCCCAGCTTGGCCGCCGCGAAGTACAGCCACAGGATCTCCGGCTTGTTGTCCATCAGGAAGGCGACGTGCTGGCCCTTGCGCAGGCCGATGTCGGCAAGCGCGTGGGCCAGTCGATTGCTGAGCTCATGGGCCTCACGGTAGCTGAAGCTCTTGCCTTCGAAGCGCAGAAACGTCTTGTCGCCGTTCTTCTCCGCCTTGAGCCTGACGGCATTTCCGATCGTGCACTGCTCCAGGGCCAGGCCAAGATTGCGCAGCTTTTCCATTCAGGCTTCTCCTCCCTCGAACAACGGCAGCGGCGTGCCGTCCTCTCCGTCTTGCCAGACCAGGCGCAGCTTCATGCCAATCCTGAGGTCGGCGGGCGCCAGGTCGATGACGTTGCTGACGAGCCGCACGCCCAGCGCCGCGTACTCGACGATCGCGATGTTGTAGGGCACGTATGGGCGCAGCGCCGCCGAGACGGCGTGATGAACCACGGTGTAGCTGAACAGGTGCGCATCGCCGGCGGCGGGCACCCATTCGATGCGGTCCGACTGGCAGCGCGGGCAGAAAGGCGCCGGAGGATGGCGATGGCGGCCACAGGCGCCGCACTTCTGGAAGCGCAGTTCCCGCCGGCGGCACCACGACCAGAACTCGGCGGCATCATGGGTCGCCAGCGGCGCCGGCGTCGGCAGATATCGCGACATGGTCATCGTGCCAGGATCGCGGCGGAGGCGCTGTTCGCCAGCAGGCAGACTTCGGCGTCCTTCACCTGCGACGTCGACACGCCGCGCAACTGGCGCACCCCTTCCACGGCGAGGTTGAGTCCATGGATGTAGGCCTCCGACAGATGCCCGCCCGCCGTGTTCAGCGGCAGGCTGCCGCCGGGCCAGGCGATGTGGCCATCCTCGACGAAGCCGCCCGCCTCGCCGCGCCCGCAAAAGCCGAAGGCCTCGAGATTCATCAGCACGAAGTGGGCGAAATGGTCGTAGATCTGGGCCGTGTCGACATCCCCAGGACCGATGCCGGCCTTGCCATAGAGGCGCTGCGCCAGATGCCGTCCGCCCCCGGAACGGTAGTCGTCCGCCGGCATGTTGTGCGACCCGAGGCCTCCCGACCCCCATCCCGGCTCGGCCCCCTGCCCCGCCGCCAGGATGGACACGGCTCCGCCCTGGAGGTCGCGCGCCCTTTCGTGGGTCGTCACGATGAGCGCACAGGCGCCGTCATTCTCCTGGCAGCAGTCGTACAGGCGGAAAGGCTCGGTGATCAGCCGCGACTCGAGATACTTGTCCAGGGTCAGGGGCCGGTCCCTGAACACCGCGCGCGGATTGCGGCTGGCATTGTCCCGGAACGCCAGCGCCACGCCGGCGACCTGGACATCCCGGACGCCGTAGTCGTGCTTGTAGCGCTGCGCCAGCGGCGCGAGCATCAGCGGCGGCGACATCATGCCGAAGGGATCGAGGAACGCCGGTCCATGCGGCACGTCGTAGCCTTGGCCATAGCGCCGTCCCTGCCCCTGGCAGAGCGAGCGAAACACCGCGACGTGGGACGCCGCCCCCGATTCCACCGCACTCGCCGCGTGGGCGATCGCCGCGTAGCAGCCGCCGCCACCGCCGCCCCATGCCATCGAGGCGAAACGCAGCTCAGGCAGGCCGAGGGCCTCCTGCATGAGCCAGGGAACGCTGGCATCGTTGGCGAACGATGCCAGCCCGTCGATGTCGGAAACCGACAGGCCCGCATCGGCCGCCGCCTTCAGCACGGCCTCGCAAGCCAGGGCAAGCTCGCCGCGGTCGCGAATGCCGCCGCGTGCCGTGTACTCGGTCTCGCCGATACCGACGATGCAGGCCTGCGACCCGCGCGCCGTTGCGTTTGAAACCATGCCGTCGCTCTACCCGCCGTAGCCATTCGCCGTCGTGTCGTTCCCGACGGCATGTCCGATGAGGGCCGCAATCTTTCCGGTGCGATCGGCTTCTGTCAAGTTTTGAAAGTATATTTCATACCATGAAATAGCGGCGATCGCCGCGTCGCCCCACAACCTGGCCGCTTGACCCCGTCGCGGTGCCGAACCAAATTGGGAAACGTCGATCGTAAGGACCAATTCCGACCAGCATGCCATCGTTCAAGCCAGTCACCGCCGTCGTGCGGGCTCTGACTATCCTGCGAATCGTCAACTCCCTCGGGTCGGCCACGCTGAAGCAACTCCATCAGGAATCGCGGCTTCATCCGTCGACCATCCTGCGCATGCTGGAGACGCTGATCCACGAGCGGTACGTCGAGCGCGACCCGCTGGACGGCACGTACTCGGCGACCGGCAAGACGCTGCTTCTGAGCAACGGCTTCGAATCCGGCAACCGCCTGTCCAGGATCGCCGGCCCCCACCTGCAACGCCTGCGCCAACGTATCGGCTGGCCGTCGGACCTGGCCGTGCTCGACGGCGATGCCATGCTGATCCTGCTGACCAGCCGGGAATTCAACGTCGTCGCCCTCAACCACAAGCCGGGGGCGCGCGCCTCCCTGTTCGGCTCGTCGCTCGGTCGTGCCTACCTCGCCTTCTGTGACGCCGACACGCGTGATCGCCTGATGGCGGACCTGCTCGCCAGCGAGCGGGGACGGCGCTCCTACGGCATCAGCAGCCGGCGCAAGCTCGAGCAGCTGGTGGCGACGGTGCGAAAGAATGGCTACGCCACGCCCGATCCGGACTTCAACAGGTCATCGGGCGCCGGGCTGGCTACCGGCTTCAGCGTCCCGGTGTTGGCCGGAGACCGTGCGGTCGCCAGCCTGAGCGTAGCCTTCCTGGAAAGCGCCCTCACGATGAAGCAGGCCGTCGCCACTCTGCTGCCGCCATTGCGGGAAACGGCGACCACGCTGGGCAAGGCGATCGCGCCCGAATCCTGAACGCGGGCATGCACATGAGTCATGGCGGTCGCCGCCATGACCCGCCGGGGCAGCGGCGTGAATCAGATCTTCTCGAACAGCGGGATGGACTGGCCGTTCCCCGCCTCGCCCCAGACCAGCCTGAGCGGCATACCGAATTGCAGGTCGCCAGGTGCGGCATTCACGACGTTGGAGATGACCCGGACGCCAAGTTCGGGAAAGGCGACGATCGCGACGTTGTACGGTACGCGGCTGCGCACGGCCTCGTGCGCCGGATGGTGGATGACCGTGTAGCTGAACAACTCGCCGACCGGGGGCGCATCGACCCAGGCGACGCGGTCGGAGCCGCAATACGGGCAGAGCGGGCCCGGCGGGTGGCGGCATTTGCCGCAGGAGGCGCAGGCCTGGAAGGACAGACGCCGGTGCTGGCAACGCTCCCAGTATTCGCGGTCGTCGAAGGACGGATCGGGTCCGGGAACGTCGGGCGGCATGTATGTCATGGCGTGAACAATCTCCTCGGCGCCCGGCTCATCGAGGGACGAGAGCGAGCACGATTTCGGGAAACGCGGTCATCAGCGCTATGATGAGCAACTCCATGACCACGAATGGCGCGCAGCCCTTGAAGATCTCGCCGATCGGAGCCTCGGGCACGGCAGCCTTGACGACGTATGCGTTGAGGCCGACCGGCGGCGTGATGCAGCCGATCTCGACTGCCTTGACGATGATGATCCCGAACCAGACCGGGTCGTAGCCCAGTTGCTGGATGATCGGAAACACGATCGGCATGGTGATGAGCACCATGGAGATACCGTCGATCAGGCAGCCGAGCACCAGATAGACGAGCACGATGAGCGCGAACAGCACGTAGCGGGGCACGCCGAGGTCCATTGCCCCCGCGGCGAGCGTGACCGGCAGCTGCGACAGGCTGATGGCCATGCTGAACAGGCCTGCCCCGACGATGAGGAAGAAGATCGTCGAGACGCCGGTGCCGGTCTCCCACAAGCCGTTCTTGAGCTTGGACATGGCATTCGGCCTGAACAGCACCACCAGCATGGCGAAGAAGGCGCCGACGGCGGCCGCCTCCGTGGCCGTCGCAATGCCGAGATAGATCGATCCCATCACGACGGCGAACAGGAAGACCACTTCCCAGGCGCGGCCGAGCGATGCGAAGCGCTCGCGCCAGGACGACCTCACGATGCCGCCGGTCGGTCCTGCCAGGGACGGCCAGATCTTCACCATCAGGTAGATGCCGGTCATGTAGACGACCGCCGTCAGGACGCCGGGGATCACCGCGGCGATGAACAGCTTCACCAGCGACACTTCGGTGACGAAGGAATAGACGACCAGGATGCCGCTCGGCGGGATCAGGACGCCCAGCGTGCCGCCGGCCGCGACGCAGCCGGCCCCCAGCATCGGCCGGTAGCCTCTCTTCAGCATCTCGGGTAGGGCAGACCGGGCCATCGTCGACGCCGTCGCCACGCTCGATCCGCAGACCGCCGAGAAGGCGGCGCAGCCGAAGACCGTCGCGATCGCCAAGCCTCCCGGAATGTGCCCAAGCCAGCGTTGGCCGGCATCGAACGCCTTGCTTGCCAGCCCGGCCTCGAAGGCCATGTAGCCCATGAACAGGAAGAGCGGCAGGACGATGAAGGAGAATGACGCCGAGTACGAGTAGGGAAAGTTCGCAAGCAGGTACTCGGCAGCGGACCAGGGTCGCAGGGCAAGCACGCCGACGATGCCGGTAGACGCCAGCGCCACGGCGATCGGCGTCCCCAGGACCAACATGATCACCAGCAGGCCGATCAGCAGCGTGCCAATCAGGAGAGGATCCATGTCAGTACCGCCCGCCGCTGCCTGCCTGCGGGCGTTCCCCGAGAAGACCGACCTTGCGCAGAAAATCGAACAGGAACTGCAGGGTGAGACAGACGAGCCCAAACGCGATGAGGATGCGCGAGGGCCAGACCGGGAAGCTGACGGTACCGTAGGTCGATTCGTTCTCGACCACGGATTCCCAGGCAAGCCCCACGGTCAGCGCGGCAATGAGGCCGACGACGACCGCCGACACCGCAAGCGTGAAGGCCCGCACGATCCGCAGCACATGCGGCGGCAACAGCCGTGTCACGATGTCGACTTCGAAGTTCTGGCCCTCCTGCTGGGCGGTAGGCATGGAGATGTAGATCTTGGCGACCAGCAGCAGGATCGCCATCTCTTCGCCGCCCGGGATCGGTGCGTTGAAGAAGAACCTCGAGGTGACGTCCACCACCACCAGCAGCATGACGACGAGCGTGAGGAACCCGCTCAGCATGCCCAGCCGATGGACGAGCCGCTCAAACCACGCTATCGCGCGCGTCATGGTCATCCAATCCCGTTGCGCGACAGGTCAGAGCGGGCCGCAGAGCTTCTGCACGCGCTGGAAGCCGGGCACGTAGGTCGATGTCTTGTCGTACTTTCCGACGAGGGCCTCGTAGTCGGCGAGCAGCTTCGGCCCATCGGCCTTGGTGCTCTCGGACACCCACTTCAGCCAGTCCTTCCTGACGGCCGTCCCGGCGATCTCGCGGACCTTGGCGGCCTCGGCGTCGGAAAAGAGGTTGAGCTTCAGCTTGCCCTTGGCACCGCAGATCTTCTCGGCCGCCTTCTGGACCTCCTCGTTCATCAGCTTCGTCGCGTATTCGCGCGCCTCCGCCGCGACCTCGGTGAAGATCTTCTGGTGTTCCTTGCTGAGACTGTTCCAGCGCTTCTGGTTGATGGCGAAGACGTTCGCCGCATAGACGCCCATTCGGCCGCCATCCGATCCGTACTTGGCAATCTCCTGGAGCCCTGCGCTGGCCGCCGAATCGAACGGTGTCGACGACATGGCGTCGATGATGCCGCGCTCGATCGCCTCGACGGCGTCCGGGAAGGCCATGCTGACCGTCACGGAGCCGAGCTTCTCGAGCGCATCCGCGATGGCGAGGACCGCCCGGACCTTCTTGCCCTTGAAGTCCGCCGCCGTGGCGATGGGAACGCGGGACCACACCGTGTTCTCGACATAGCCGCGGGTGAAGAGCACCTTGGCGTTCTTGCTCTCGAATTCGCGTCGCAGGTCGGCGTTCTTCTCGAACAGCTCGGTGAACGCCTTCGTCACCACATCGGGCTTCTCGGTGATGAAGGGCAGCGTGACGTTGGCCAGCGGATACTGCTTCCTGTTGTAGGCGCTCGGAGCGCCGCTGACGATGTCCGCCGCGCCGCGGGCAAGTCCCGGGAAGAGGTCCGGCGCCTTCAGCAGCGAGCCGCTCAGATAGCGCTCGAAGACGATCTGCCCGTGCGTGCGCTTCTCGACCTCGTCCATGAACCAGAGTTCCGACTTGGTCGTGGCATAGGCATCGGAAATGTATGTCGCATAGATCAGCTTCTGCTGGGCCTGACCGCTCGACGGCGCACCGAGGGCGAATGCGCCGATGCATCCGAGCAACAAGGAAATGTGAGCACGCATCTTCATGTACTTCCTCCGCCGCGGTTTCCTTTCACCTCCATTCGCTCTCCCGTGGGCGAATGAGCGGCGAGGGCATCGCTACTTGAGTTGATGATGTCACGTGCATTGAGTTAACGTCAATCTGTGAATGTTTATTTCATTGTATGAAATGACGAGCCGCCAAGTACGGCGTCTCTTCCGGTGGAACGAGGAGGATGCACAGTGCGCGATCGCAGAAGCAGGGCCTGTATTGTCGGGATCGGTGAGACCCGCTACGCGCGGTGGGGCACCGTGAGGGACCGAAGCGAATTCAGCCTCGCCTGCGAGGCGATCGTCGCCGCCGCGCGCGACGCCGGCCTGGCGACGTCCGAGATCGACGGCTTCTGCTCGCACTCGGATGATCGCAACGATCCGGCCCGCCTCGAGGTAAGTCTCGGCATCCGCCAACTGCGCCTCGCCTCGATGGTCTGGGGCGGCGGCGGCGGCGGCGCTTGCGCCTCCCTCGCGAACGCCGCCGCGGCGGTCGAAGGCGGCTACGCCAACTACGTCATCGTGCAGCGTGCGCTCTGCCAGGGCCAGCAGTTCCGCTACGGACAGTTCCATGAATGGAGCGCGCACCAGAAGTTCGCGACGCCGTACGGGCTGTTCTCGCCGCCCGGCCAGGCCGCCCTGACCTTCAACCGCTACAGGCACCTGCACAAGCTCACGTCCGAACACCTGGCCAGGGTCGTCCTCGCGTTCCGCGCAAACGCCAACCGCAACCCCAATGCGGTCATGCACGACAGGCCCCTCGACCTGGAGACCTATCTTGCGGGCCGCATGATCGCCGAGCCGTTCCGCGTCTACGATTGCTGCCTGGAGACGGACGGCGCCTGCGCGCTGCTCGTCACCACGGAGGAGCGGGCGGCCGATCTGCGGCAGAAGCCGGTCCACGTCCTGGCCGTCGGCCAGGGGGGTGACGGACGATGGGGCACGGGCAATTTCGGCAACTACAACATGCCGGACGAGATCTTCTCGATCGGCAACCAGGTGCGGCTGGCGGACGAGCTGTTCGCGCGGGCCGGTGTAAGCCGATCGGACATCGACGTCGCCCAGATCTACGACGCCTTCAGCGGATCGGTCCTGACAACGCTGGACTCCTTCGGCTTCTGCGATATCGGCGGCGCCGGCGAATTCGTCATGGCGGGGAATATCGACTGGCCGAACGGCAGCCTGCCGCTCAACACCGCTGGCGGCATGCTGTCCGAAGCCTACATCCACGGCCTCAACCTGCTCGTCGAAGGCGTGAAGCAGGTGCGCGGCATGTCGACCTCGCAAGTGGCCGACGCCAAGACCTGCCTGGTGACGGCGGCGGGCGTCACGCCCACGAGCGCCGCGATCCTGGCCGGCTAAAGCATGATGAGGTTCGGCTGGAATCAGCCGGACCTCATCATGCCCTTTCGAACCGTGATCACCTTCGCGCGCGAAGGAGATGAGGTGAGAGCGCACCTCATCTCATTCCGCTCCAGCCAGCCAGGCGCCAGACGACACCCCTTCTTCAATCTTTCCGCGAGGTGAATGTGAGCACCAAGCCCGTCCCGTCCCCCTGCCCGCGACGCTTTCGCATGTCCGACGGCGTCGAGCTCGCGGCCGATACATGGGGTGATCCCGAACGACCCTCCGCCCTCCTGCTGCACGGCGGCGGGCAGACGCGGCATGCCTGGAAGCGCACTGCCGCCATATTGGCAGTCCACGGCTACCATGCGGTCGCCATCGATCAGCGCGGCCACGGCGACAGCGGATGGTCGCCCGACGGAAACTACGGGATCGAGCGCTTCGCGGCCGATGTACGCGAAGTGCTCGCGGAGCTGGGGAACGGGACGGTGCTGATCGGCGCCTCGCTCGGCGGCATCGCGAGCCTGCTGGCGACAGGCGATGCGGATGCACCCATTGCGGCCGCTCTCGTGCTGGTCGACGTCACGCCGAGGGTCGACCCTGCCGGTGTCGACCGGATCCGCGGCTTCATGGCCGCCCATATCGACGACGGCTTCGCGACGCTGGAGGAAGCGGCCGACGCGATCGCCGAGTACCTGCCGCACCGGCCCCGGCCCAAAAGCCTGGACGGATTGCGCAAGAACCTCCGTCGCGGGAAGGACGGCCGCTACCGCTGGCACTACGACCCGGCCTTCATCCACGGCATGCCGCGGCGGGCGGACGACGCTCGCGAGAGCCGTCTGGCCGCGGCGGCCCGACGGCTGCGAATTCCCCTCCTCCTGGTGCGCGGCACCCAGAGCGAGCTGGTCTCCGAGGACATTGCGCGGGCGTTCGTGGCGGAAATTCCCCAGGCCCGCTATGTCAATGTGGCAGGCGCAGCACACATGGTCGCCGGCGACGTCAACGATCCGTTCACCGAGCAGGTCGTCGCGTTCCTTGACGGTCTGCGAGCGCCACCGCACAACGGGGCCGCGTTGCACGGTCAGCCGTGACATGGATGGAGCTCAGCGGCCCGTCGAGAAGACCGTTCAGATCCGCCCCTTCCGCCGCGCCACCGATTCCGACAGCAGGCAGAGGATCTCCCACATCATGGTGACGCCCACGAGCGCGGTGTTGCCGCTCATGTCGAAAGGCGGCGAGACCTCGACGACGTCGCCGCCGACCAGGTCGAGCCCGCGCAGGCCGCGCAGCATGCGCTGCGCCTCGTGCGGCGTGTAGCCGCCGATCTCCGGCGTGCCGGTGCCGGGCGCATAGGCCGGGTCGAGGCCGTCGACATCGAAGCTGACATAGGCCGGCCCCTCGCCGACCACGCGGCGCGCCTCGGCGATCACCTTCTCCACCCCGAGGTCGAAATACTCCTCGATGGTGATCACGCGCATTCCCTGGTCGACCGCCCACTGGTTGTCGTCGCGCTTGTAGAGCGAGCCGCGGATGCCGATCTGCACCGTGCGCCGCGGATCGAGCAGCCCCTCCTCGACGGCGCGGCGGAAGGGCGTGCCGTGGGTGTACTTGTAGCCGCCGAAATACGTATCCCACGTATCGCTGTGGGCGTCGAAATGCACCAGCCCCAGCGGCGCCTGGCCTTTGGCGATGCCGCGCAGGATCGGCAGGGTGATCAGGTGGTCGCCGCCGGCCGACAACGGCAATGCCCCGGCCTCGTGGAGGCGGGCGTAGAAGCGTTCGATCCGCTCCAGCGAATCATCGAGGCTGGCGGGATTGACCGGCGCGTCTCCCAGATCGCCGCAATTCGCCAGCTCGTAGGGCGCGACGCCGGTGACGTGATGGATCCGGCGCATCATGGTCGAGAGATCACGCATCTGGCGCGGCCCGTGACGCGCCCCCGGCCGGTTCGTGGTGCCTCCGTCCCAGGGCACGCCGACCATGCCGATCTCCACGTCGGCAGGATCCCGGAACAGCGGCAGGCGCATGAAGGTGGCGACGTCGCCGAAGCGCGGCACCACCGTGCCGGAGACCGGCTGCGGGAAGTCCGTCATTTTCCGTCGTCTCGACCGGAGCCGAGCGCAGCGAGGCGAAGCGGAGGGACCTTGCGGGCAACCCAAAAGGTCCTTCGACTTCGCTGCGCCTCGCTCGGGACGACGGGGTGTCTTGTCATGCCGGACATATGGGTATTCATTGCGGCTGCAAAAGAGCCTTGCGCGCCGTGATGAATTCCTCGACGGCCGCCACGAAGCGGTCACCTTCGGCATCGCCGATCATGATGTTGAGGGCAATGAAGCCGCGGCGCGCGATCCAGATGCCGGCCGCCATCATGTCGAAGAAGAAGAGCTCCTTGGCATCCTGGTTGCTGCTGGCGATGTCGGCGGCAGTGCGGATCGGCCGCGCCGTGGCATGCGCCGTCATCATCGAGCCGATGCCGGAGAACTGAAACGCCACCTTCTCGCGCCGGCAGATCGCGTTCAGCCGCTCCCGGATGCGTTCGCCGCGGTCGTTCAGCTCCTTGGCCGCTGCCGGCGTGTAGATCTCGCCGTAGCCAGCGGCTCCCGCGGCCATGGTCAGGGCATTGTTGTTGAACGTGCCGGCGTGCGGCAGGTGGTCCGGCTTCGTCGGATCGAACAGCTCCATGATGTCGCGCCGGCCGCCGAAGGCGCCGAAGGACATGCCGCCGCCGATGTACTTGCCCAGCGTCGTCATGTCGGGAATGACGCCGGTCCTCTCCTGCAGGCCACCCGGCGCCAGCCGCGAGGTCATGACCTCGTCGAAGATCATGGTGATGCCGCGCTTCCGGGTTTCCTCGCGAACCATCTTCAGGAAATCCAGGTCGCCCGGCAGGCAGCCATGGCTGCCCTGCATCGGCTCGAGCAGGACCGCGAACAGCTCCTCGCCATGCCGTGCCAGCAGCGCCCGAGTTCCCTCGACGTCGTTGTAGGGCGCCACGACGTACTCGTAGGGCATGTTCACGGGGCTGCCGCCGCTCACGAAGTAGAGCACGCCCCCATGGTAGCCGCCGTGGAACACCATCACCTTCGTGGCCCTGGTCCGGCCCTTGCGCTGGGCATAGACGCGCGCGCCGGCAAGGGCCATGACGTTGCCTTCGGTGCCGGAATTGGTGAAGCGCACCAGGTCGATCGACGGGATGCGGTCGGCCACCAGCCGGGCCAGCCGGGCCTCGTTGGCATTGCGGCCGCCGTAGTTCCAGCCATGGTCCAGCGCGCGGTCGATGGCGGCACGGATGACCGGATGGGAATGGCCGTAGATTCCGGCGGTATACTCGCCCAGCACGTCGATGTACTCGTGGCCGTCGGCATCCCACAGCCGGCAGCCCTCGCCGCGCACCACGGTGAGCGGGAACGGCGCGTTATGAAGCGTGGTGCGCGTGTTGCCGCCCGGCATCGCCTCGCAGGCTTCCCGATGCCGCGCGAAGCTCGCGGCGTTGCGAGCAACGTAGGCCTGCCGCACCTCATCGAGGGCGGACTGAAGATCGGAATTCACCAGAGGCTGATCAGGCACAACTCGCTCCCTGCTTGATGCGGCAACCCTAACATGGCGGCGCAGGCTTGTGCAGGCGCCCCGGGCCTCTACCAGCCCGCGCCACCACGACGTGCACATCTGACGCTTCGCGCCGCGCCGCAGGTCCCTTCCGACGGGCCGTAAAGTTCATGTAATGAGGGCTGCCTACCAATGAGCGGGCGCCCATCCGGCGACAGACCCAATCTCGAAGCCCAGGAGACTGCCATGACCAACGAGAATGACGACAACCGGCCCTTATCCGATCTCGAGCTCGAAGCCGTGAGCGGTGCCGGCCGATGGGTGCCCCCGACCCATGGAAACTGGTGGGTCTGGAAGCAGGACACCACCAAGGTCACCGGCACGCCCGCCGCTTTCCGGGGAGGCGGAGACATCTCGAGCGGCATCATCCGGTCGGAGGTGATCAACGGGAAGCGCCACTTCTACAAGTTCGACGGCAAGAAGGAGCATCTCGTCGGGATCCGGTAGCCAGACGCCTTCCCGCCGTACCGACCAACGCCTCGCCTCTCGGCCGTTCCGGGGCGACGATGCGTCTCGTCGCCTACGGCGGCGAGAGCTTCATGAGGTCGATGCCCGTCCATTCGCCCGCAGCAGGCGGACGATGAAGGCAGTGCCCTCGCCTTCCCGCGATCGCAGCGTGATCGATCCGCCGTTGGATTGCGCCACGCGCTGGACGATGGCCATCCCCAGGCCGGCCCCCGAACCATCGCTGCGCTTGCGGCGCCAGAAGCGCTTGAAGATGTGCTCGTGCATCTCCTCGGGAATGCCCGGCCCGTCATCCTGCACGGTGATGCTCCCGTCCGCGGCCAGGATCACGTCGATGGTGGTCCCGGACGGCGTATGCCGGATGGCATTCTCCACGAGATTGCGCAGCATGTGCCATACATCCTGCTCGCGGGCGACGACGTTCAGGGATGCCATGCCTTCCGGCTCGGACAGGCCCAGCTTCTGGCCCTTGGCGATCGCCTCCGGCGCCAGCTCCGCCAGGACATGCCGGCTGACCGCGAGCAGGTCCGTCTCTTCGGCGGTCTCGTCCGCCCGCTCCAGCGTCGCCATGTCGAGCAGCTGACTGACAATGCGGCTCATCAGCTTCACGTCGGCGAGCAGTGCCGTGCGCGTCTCCGACGAGGGCAGGGTCTGCAGGCGGGCGTCCAGCACGGCCATGGGCGTGCCCAGTTCGTGCGCGGCATCCGCCGTGAATTCCTTCTGCAGCCGATAGCTCCGCTCGACCTTCTCCAGGGCGGCATTGAAGGCATTGGCCAGGGGAAGGATCTCGGCCGGCAGGTCCGCGACGGGAAGCCGCTTGTCGACGGCGGCCGCGTCGAGCTCCTGGACCTGCCGGGAGGCCCGCAGCACCGGCCGGAAGAAACGCCTGACGATGAACGCATCCAGCACCAGCAGGAGCGCCAGCAGCGGCACGGTGAGCATGAAGGCGTTCCAGAGGAACCCCTGAACGACATCGTCGAAGATCACGTCCTCGCCGCCGACATCCCATCCCAGCAGGATCCAGAAGCCTGCACCATCGACCGTCACAGGCCGGCTGATCGTATCGTAGCGCGTCTGCCCGGACTCGATCGTCGAGAACCGGGCGTTCTCCTCGCGCGGCAGCACGGAAAGTATGGTTCCCGCCATCGCGGACGAAGCGATCAGTACCGCGCCCGACGCGTCCACCACGGCATAGCCGAATTCACCGCTCTCGCCCTGCCGCTTGTACCGCTCGGGCGACAGCCGGGGGCGTCCGTCCGGCGCCAGCGACAGCGCCTCCGCGATGAGCGCCGCCCGGTCCTCGAGCACCCGCCGCTCGAGGGCCGCCGTACGCTCCTGCAGCATGACGTCGATCGTGAGCGGCACGGCGATCGCGGCCAGGCACAGCACCGCCGCATGCACCAGGAAGACCCTGGAAAGAAGGCTTCGGACAGGCAGCTTCATGCGGTCGTCGCGGACAGCATGTAGCCGACCCCGCGCACGGTGTGGATCGTCACCGCGGCCTTGCCGTCCTGAAGCCGCTTGCGCAGACGATGGATGTAGACCTCGACGGCGTTGGAGCCGAAATCGTCATCCATCCCGAAGAGCTGATCCTGGACCGTCGCCTTCGGCACGATCTTGCCGGCACGGCGCATCAGCAGCTCCAGGAGCTCCGCCTCGCGCGCGGAGAGCGGCAGGACCTCATCGCCGACATTCGCCTGCCGTGCCTGGGTGTCGTAGGCGAGATTGCCCACCGTGAGCTGGGAACCGAGCAGCGCGCCGGGCCGTCGCAGCAGCGCAGAGATGCGGGCCTTCAGCTCCTCGAAGGCAAACGGCTTCACCAGATAGTCGTCGGCGCCCTGCTCCAGCCCCTTCACCCGGTCTTCCAGCCGGCCGCGTGCGCTCAGGATCAGGACCGGCAGGGGCTGCTGGCGGCTGCGGGCGTGGCGCAGGATCTTCAGCCCATCGCCATCCGGCAGGCCGAGATCCAGGATCATCGCCGCATAGGCGCGGGAATCCAGGACGGAAATCGCATCCTCCACGCAGTCGACGCGATCTATGGAGAAGCCGCTCGCCTGCAACTGCTTGTCGATCAGGCTGGACAATTCGTCGTTGTCTTCAATGAGCAGCAGTCGCATCGGTCGTACTTCCGAACAAGGTTTTGGGGACAGGATGCCCGATCACGTCCGGGCCATCTGACGGCGGACCAGCTCGGTGAACACGCCGCCCGATCGGGCCAGCGTCTCGAAGCGGCCCTGCTCGACGATCCGCCCTTCCGACATCACGAGGATCGCGTCCGCATCGCGCACGGTGCTGAGCCGATGGGCCACGACCACCCGCGTGACGTTCATGCGCGACAGGGTGTCCATCACCTGTGCCTGAGTGGCATTGTCGAGCGCGCTCGTGGCCTCGTCCAGCAACATGATGCGCGGGCGGCGGGCGATGGCACGGGCCAGCAGCAGGCGCTGCCTCTGCCCTCCGGACAGGGTCGACGCCGAATCATTCACGTACGTATGGATGCCCATGGGCATGGCGGCGATATCCGATGCCAGCCCGACGAGGCGCGCCGCTTCCCAGGCTTCCTCCATCGTCAGGGACGAGGCGCCGGCAATGTTCTGATAGAGACTGCCCGCCTCTATCCGGCTGTGCTGCAGGACCACGCCGAGCTGACGGCGGACAGCGCCCGTATCCAGGTCGCGCAGATCGTGCCCGTCCAGGAGGATGCTGCCGCTGTCGGGCTGCTCGAATCCCACCAGCAGGCGGATCAAGGTGGATTTCCCGGAACCGGAAGGGCCGACGATAGCGGTGAGCGAGCCGGCTCGTATCCGCAGCGATACATCGCGCAGGGCCGGTTGCCCGCCGGCATGGCTGAAGGTCACCCCTGTCACCTCCATGTCGCCCTGCAGGATGCCAGGCTGAATGCGCCCGCCGGCATCTTCGATCGGCTCCGCCAGAATGGGTCGCGCTCGCTCCCACAAGGGAATCATGGCGGCAAGCGCCGGGATGATGCCGGCCAGGGAAAGCGTTGCCGAGACGAACTGGCCGAAGATGCCCGAATAGGTGACGTAGTCGCCGAGCGACATCTTCGCCCCGCCGAAGCCCACGAGGCCGATCACGGCCGCCATGACGGTGATGTTCCATGCCGCCCCGAAGGCCGTCACCGCGCCGCCCACGACGTTGGCCCGGAAGTGCAGAGACTGGTCGACCGCGAACAGACGGGTCCACCGCGCCAGGAAGCGGCTTTCCGCGGCGGCGACGCGGAGCTTGGACATGCCCTCGAAGATCTGCACCGTAAGCGTCTGCATGGCACCGCCGTTCGCCATGGCGCGGCGCTGGATGCCGACGTCGAACAGCGCCATCCCGGCGAGGATCGCCACCTCCACCACGCATACGCCGATCGCGAGCAGGGCAGGATACAGGCCGTAGGACAGGAGAACGACGAGGTTCACGGAAGAGAAGACGACACCGATCAGCGCCGTGATGGTGGCGTATCCCATCGTGCGACGCATCTGGTTGATGGCGTCCGCGCGCATGGCGAGGTCGCCCGCTCCGAACTGCCGAAAGAAGCGGGCGGGCATGCGGAGCAGGCGGTTCCACAAGGCCGCCTCGATCGACGAGCCGAGAATGGACTCGATGCGCAGTACCGCGAGACCGCGCACGAGTTCGAACCCGATGACGCCGAACGAGACGGCCAGCAGGGTGACGACCAGTTGCGCGATCTCGCTCCTGACACCGTCGGGAATAATGGACTGGATCAGCATGCCGGACAGGAACGGCGTCGCCATGCCGAGCACGGCCGCCAGGAGGCTGGCAACACCGACCAGCGCCATCTCGCCGCGGACCGCGCGGACGACGAAAGAGAACAGCGCACGACCCGGCCGTTCCGAGGACTCGTCGAACCGCCGATAGAGAACGTAGGCGTGGTCTTCCAGCGTCGCGGCGGTCGTCCGATCCACCGGCCGGGGGCGGGCATCGCCCGGCCGGACGAGCTGCCAACGGCGGCCGGTGGGCAGCAGGGCCACCGGCGTCCCATCGCGGAGACGCCCCACCATCCCCTCGCCGGCCTCCCGCCACCAGCCTTCGCGCAGCCGCACCTGCCGTGAGCGCAGGCCGGCATTGGACGCGAGCACCTTGATCGTCTCGCTCTCGCTGCCGGCAGGCCCGCCACCGGCGCCCGGCGCCGGCAAGGCCGCGCCCACCGCCTCCGCCACGAGGCGCATCACGGCAAGAAGCGGCGCTTCGAGGCCGCTCGCGGGCAGGACCCCCGTACCAGTCCTGCCCGCGCCGAGCGCCGACATGGCCGCGGCGAGCGCGGAGGCGTCGGCGTCGGCGAGCGTCGCGATGCGTTGGGTGAAAGCCGCGCGTCGACGCCCCCACCATGCCTCCAGCCGCGCGCCCAGTGCCGCATCGAAGGCGCGCAGCGCCTCGAGCAGGGCGCCTCGCGAGGCAAGATCCATCGAAGACAGGGCGGCGATGCGGCTGTCGGTCTCCACGTGCAGCGGCGCGAACCGCGTGACCGGCAGAAGCCGCCCGTCGTCACCATGCCCCCAGGCCGTACGGACGTCGCCGGCCAGACGGCGACACCACAGGACGCCGTCGCCGGCGGGCGCGGCCAGCGTCCCCGCCGGAAGCGCATTGTCTCCTGCCACGAGGCGATGCGCCGGCGGCAGTGACGTTGCGTCCACGGTGTCCGAAGGGTCCTGCAGGATGTGCTCGGCGCGGTCGGCGATCAGCGCAATCCAGCCGTCTGCCAGACGCGCCAGCGAGTCGCGTTGGGCCGCCAGATCCTCCAGCCCGACCGCCTCGATGATCGCATCGTCCGCAGGGAGCAGAACCAGGCGCACCTGCGACGCGGGCACGCCGAAGGCCGCCTGGCCGCTCTCCAGGGAGGCGATGAAGTGCGGCGTGCCGGCCTGCCCCGCCGCCTCGACGAACAGGCTGGCGGTTCCGCGGCGCACCAGGTAGGCGAGGCCGTCGTCGCAGACGCTCCTGTCGCGACGGACCGGCCCCGCCGCCGCCGGCTCGGCGCCGTCCGCACCCGGATGCTCAGTCGGCATGGAAGAGATCCGCGTAGGGACCAGGCACGGCGATCAGCCCCTCGTGCCGGCCGCGTTGGACCACACGCCCCTGGTCGAGAACGATGATCTCGTCGCAGTCGCGGATGGTGCTGAGGCGATGCGAGACCACGAGCGCGGACACCGCGCGGCGGCGCAGATTGCGGAAGACGGCGGCCTCCGTCACCGGATCGAGGGCGGACGTCGCCTCGTCAAGAACGAGAATGGCCGGATCGTCGGCGAGCGCGCGGGCCAGTTCCATGCGCTGGCGCTGCCCGCCGGAGAGGTTCAGGCCGCCCTCCGCCACGGCGCCGGCATACTGGCCGCGCCGGCGGACGATATCCTCATGAAGGCAGGCATCCCGGGCGGCGGCGACGATGCGCGAATCGTCCAGCGAGGCATCCCAGAGCGCAATGTTGTCCCGCACCGACCCTTCGAACAGCACGACCTCCTGCTCGACGAAGCCCAGCGAGCCGGACAGGATCCGGCGGGGTATGTGTCCGACCTCGACGTCGTCGAACAGGATCTCGCCGCCTGCCGGCTGCAGCAGGCCGGCGACCAGGCGCGCGAGCGTGGACTTGCCGCTGCCCGAGGCCCCCACGACGGCCACCCAAGCACCCGGACGCATGTCGAGATCCAGACCGTCGATCAGGCGTGCCTGGCCGGGATAGGCGAAGGACAAGCTGCGGATCTGGAGCTTCCCCGACAGGCGGCTGCGGCCGGCCGGCCAGTCGAGCGACAGCGGGGCGTCATCGCGCAAGGCGCGGGCCGGCGCATGCCGCATGGTGTCCTCCACCCGCTCCAGGTCGCCTTTCAGCTCCTGGAGGCCCGCCATGGCGCCGACCAGGATCTGAACCGGCGTGTGGAACGCCTGGAGCACGGCCAGGAAGGCGATCAGCGTCCCCACGGTCATGCCGCCGTCCATCACCTTCAGCGCTCCCCATGCCAGCAATGCGGCGTAGGAGACGCTCTTCACCGCGCTCGGCAGCAGGCTCAGGAAGACCGTCGAACGTTCCAGACCGAGCATCATGTTGAGGAGCAGGGCCTGCGTGCCGGCCACCTTGGCGAAGAACTCGTTCTCCGCGGCGGAGGCCTTGATGGTCTCGATGGACCGGATGCCGCCCAGCGTCACGGAAGCGAGCCGCGCGCGCTGCAGGGTCACCCGCCTCACCCCATCTATGCGCGCGGCGGCGATCCCGTAGATCGCCGCCACGTCCACCGCGGCGAACGCGAAGCAGGCGAGCGCCATCGGCACGTCGTAGAGCATCATGATCGCGGCGCTGATCAGCGCGCCCATCATGCTGAACATCGCCGAGGAGATGGAGACCACCGCGCTGTGCGACAGCCGTTGCGCGGCGTCCATGCGCGAGGCGATGTCGCCGACATGCCGCTGGACGAAGAAGCTGATGGGAAGGCGCAGCATGTGCGCCATCAGGCCCATGGCCGATCGCGTCCCCAGCCGCCGCTGCAGCCTTGCCAGGACGATCCCCTGCAGCCACGACAGGACCACGGACAGCCCGGCCGCCAGCACGAGGCCGAGCAGCAGGGGCCTCAACCAGCTCGTGGCGTGCTGCACCATGATGTTGTCGGCGAAGATCTTGCCTGCCGCCGGAACGAAGATGGGCGGCAGCACGCTGCAGAGCGCGATGATGCCCAGGAAGAGGAGCGCCGCGCGCGTCTGCCGGCCGCGCGGCAGGAGCGCCCGCAGCAGGCTCGGACGGGCGCCGCCGCGCTCGAAGGCCGCGGTCGGCTCGAATGTCAGCAGCACGCCGGTGAAGGCCGCGTCGAACTCCCGCGCGTCGACGGCCCGACGGCCCTGCGCCGGGTCGTTGATGTAGACCCGGTCGCGCCCGACGCCCTCGATCACCACGAAATGGTTCAGCTCCCAGAAGGCGATGGCGGGAAAGGCATGGCGGCCCAGCGCCTCCGGCTCGACCCGCCATCCCGAAGCCTTCAGGCCGAACTTCCGGGCCGCGCGCAGAATCGCGGCGGCGGAGGAGCCGTCGCGCGATACCTGACAGGCCTCGCGCAGGGTCTCCAGCGGGAGCCACAGCCCATGGAAGGCGAGGATCATGCCGAGCGAAGCGGCGCCGCATTCGACCGCTTCCATCTGCAGGATGGTGGGCACGCGGCGCCGGCGGACGGGCGGCGGCAGTGCCGGGACAGGCCCGGCGGTTCCGGCACGGTCGGCCATGCCCGCCTACAGCCCGGTCCAGCGGCGCAGCGCGGGGATCACGAGATTGATGGGCGGGGCCCGCCGGACCGTCACGTTGGCCTTGAGCAGCAGCCCGCTGCTGAGGGCGACTTCCCCGCCGCGCTCCGACGTCCAGACATAGCCGTCCGGATTCGCCGGCGAGGCATCCAGCGTCGCACGCACTTCGAAGGGAGCGCCATTCCGCACCATCAGGCGTGCCAGCTCCGGGTTGCCCAGGCGGTCGGAGATCTCCGCCTGCCCTTCCGCGTGCGGCGAGACGGAGACGACCTTCCCCAGGATCATCCCGTATTCCTCGCGGGGCGCGGTCGTCGGCGACAGCCGTACGTCCATGCCCGGCGCGATGCGCTTGCCCATGTCGCCCGGCACGTAGAACAGCGCCTCCAGCCGGTTGTCGCCGGTTTCGACCGTGACGATGCGCTGCCCTGCCGCGACCAGCGCATTCATCGTCACCGGCACCAGGGTGACGACCCCGGCGCGCGGGGCCGTGATCCTGTCCGCCAGCGACCGCGACAGCCGGGCCTGCTCGAGCTGGCCCTTCAGGTCCGCGAGCTGCCGATGATTGGCTTCGAGCTCCTGGTCGCGCTGTGCGTTGAGCGCCAGCAGGGTGCTCTCCAGTGCGGCGAGATCGGCCTGCGTGCGGGCCAGCGTCTCCTGGGTGGAGAACAGCCTCTCCCGCGCTTCCCGGACGCGGTCGAGCGTGCCGGCGCCGCGGGAGAACAGATACTCCCGGTCCGCGAGGACGGTCTTGGCCTCCTCGATCCTGCGTCGCGTGAGACCGGCGGACTCGCTCAGCTCGTCGCGCCGCTTCTGCTGGGCCTGGTTCTCGGTGGCGATCCGCAGCTCGTAGCGCTGGCTGATGGCCAGCCTCTGCAGCTCGAGCTGGGCGATGCGGCGTTCCAGATCGTCCACGCGGGCATCTTCTTCCGGCGTCGTGAGCGACGCGACCACCTGGTTCGCCGTCACCGCCTCGCCGACGCCTGCCAGCTGGTCGATCCAGCCGGCCTTCGGCGCGTTGATGCCGATGAAGGTGCCGCCCTTCCGCACCAGAACGCCCGGCGCCTCGACGGTTTCGCGATACCGCGCGAGGCAGGCCCAGGCCACGACGGCCAGACAAAGCGCGAGGCACAGGAGGGCCACCATCCATTCGACGCGGCCGACCACCCGCAGGGGAACGTGGAAGTCCTCCGGCCGCTCGAGCTGCTGCAGCGACTGGGCGCGAAAGAGACCGGAATCTTCCCGTCGGTCCACGGCCGCAGTCGACTGGATATCTGTCATCGAGCGATCCTAGCCCGCTGCCGTTGCATTGCCTACGTACCCTCAATGCAACAACCTCGTCGCCCGCCAGGCAGGCGGCGAGGCGTTTCGATCGAAGCGGAAAGCGCTTCCTCGGCTAATAGACCTTCACCACCTGCTCGGCCTTGCCGTCGTAGCGGATGAGATGGGTCTTGCCGCCGACGACCTGGGTGCGGATGTTGCTCCCGATCGTGTGGTCCACCTTGTGGTGGAACGAGCTCTTGCCGACCGGGTTGAAGGGCGCGACGGGATCCGGCTTCCAGATCCACCACTTTCCGTTCGGCGGAGGGGCGACCCACTGGCCGCCGCCGCTGACGGCCTCCAGCTCCATTTCGGACAGGGCACGGTTGTTCCGGTTGGTCATGGCATCCTCCAGTAGGTCCGGGTTCGCGTCGGGCATCGGCCTCGACGTCTGGGCCGGAAGCTACGGCAGAGCCTGTTACGCCAACCTTACAGGCGCGCGGCTACACGACATTCAGCTCCCGGATGGGGCGGCCCGCGGAGATCCGCTCGTAGCTGAAAGGCGCGAGGTCGAGCGTGCGGTAGGCGCCGTGCCGGATCAGCTCGGCGACGGCGCGGCCGACGGCAGGCGACTGCTGGATGCCGTGGCCGGAGAAGCCGGTGGCGAAGATCAGGCTCTCCGTCGCGGGATGGCGGCCGACGATGCCGTTCTGGTCGAAGGTGTTGTACTCGTAGTAGCCGGCCCAGGCATTGACGACCTTGGCCGCCTCGAAGGCCGGCACGCGGTTGGCGAGCGCGGGCCACACGCTGTCGTCCCATTCCTGGTGCTGGACCTCGAGCGGCGCGCCGGGTGGATCGTTGCCCTCGGCCGGCGTCGTGCCGCCGATGAAGAACCGTCCTTCCGGCCGGAACCAGACGCCCGACGGATCGATGGTGAGCGGCGTCGGGCCGGGCGAGTCCCGGACGTCGAAGACGAACACCGAACGCCGCCGCGGCTCGACGGGCAGCTCGATCCCGGCCAGCGCGGCGACCTCGCCCGACCAGGCGCCGGCCGCGATGACGATCGTGCCGGCCTCGATGCGATCGCCCGCGCGCAGCGTCACGGCATGGGCGGAAAGGCCGACGACCTCGTCCGCGAGATAGGTGACGCCGCGCTTCCGCGCCTGGCGGCGGAAGGCCTGCATCAGCGCCGGGCCGTCGAACCAGCCTTCGTTGGCGGTGCCGTGGGAAGCGAGCACGATGCCATCATCGGAAATCCAGGGGAAGCGCGCCCGCAGCGCCGCCCGATCGAGCAGCTCGACCGCGCAGGCCTCCGCCCGCTGGACCGCATTGTTGGCGCGCAGCACATCCTCGCCTGGCGCGCTGGCGAGGAAGAGGTAGCCGGGTTCCTTCAGGCCCAGGTCGACGTCGAGCAGCTCGCGCGCCCGGCGCAGGAAGCCGATCCCGAAGCGCGAGAGACGGATGTTGAGGGGCGTCGAGAACTGCTGCCGGATCGAGCTGGCCGACAGGGCCGACGAGGCGCGGGCGTAGGTGGGATCGCGCTCGACGACCACGACCTCCCGCGCGAAGGCCGGATCGGCGGCAAGATGATAGGCGATCGACGAGCCGATGGCGCCGCCGCCGACGATGACTACCTTCGTTCGGGACATGCCCTCACCGGCGGCTGCAGCCGCATCGTCATGCCGTCATCCACGCGGCGGCCGCATCCAGCAGCTCGCCCAGCACGACCTCGTCGCTGCGGCCCGTCCTGGCCGGCACATGGAAGGAATGGTCGGCGTCCGCCGCCAGCACCAGCCGCGCGCGGCGCCCCAGCGCCTCCACCACCGGCCGCAGCAGGTCCAGCTCGGCCAGCGCGTCGCGCGTGCCCTGGAGGAAAAGCATCGGGATCGTGATCCCGCGCAGATGGTCGGCACGCCCGGCCGACGGCTTGCCGGCGGGGTGCAGCGGGAAGGCGAAGAAGACGAGGCCGCGCACTTCGGGCAGCGGCTGGACGGCCTGGGCCTGCGAGGTCATGCGGCCGCCGAACGAGCGGCCGCCGGCGAACAACGGCAGGCCGCGCGCCAGGCGGACCGCCTCGGCGCAGGCGGCGCGCACCGCGGCCTGGGCGACCGAGGGCGGATCGGGCCGCTTCGAGCCGCGCTCGCGGTAGGGGAAGTTGTAGCGCAGGGTCGCGATGCCGCGCACCGCCAGCCCGTCGGCGGTCGCCGCCATGGAGCGGTGCTTCATGTCGGTCCCCGCGCCATGCGCCAGCACGAGACACGCCTTCGCCCCGGCTGGCCGCAGCCAGAGGGCGGAGACGGTGCCTGCGCCATCGACGCCGACGGAAACCGCACGCGGCGCCATCGCGGGAAGCCGCCGGCCCTAGCTCGTCTTGATGCAGTCGAAGGCCGCCGCCGCGCCATTCTGGCCGACGAAGCGCGCGGCGCGGTCGTTGCGGGCGCAGTATCTTTGCGCCAGATCGAAGGCGGCGGTCGGGTTGGCCGCACCCGTGATCTGCACCGAGATGTCGTTGCCGACGATGGTCTCGCCGTTGGGCCCGTGCGACGTGCGGAGGCCGCTGCCGCCGCAGCCCGCCAACAGCAGCGCGAGGAGGATGGTGGCGCGTTTCATGTGGCCACGTTAGCGCGACGGACGCGCGAATCAAGCCGCTGCGATGTCTTCTTCTTCGTCCGGCCGCTACCGCGCGCCGCGCACCAGGCGTCCGGGCAGGGCTCCCGTGAACGCGCCGTCGCGATAGGTCACCTCGCCCGCGACGATCGTGGCGCGGTAGCCGTCGGCCTGCTGCTCGAGCCGCCGGCCGCCGCCCGGCAGGTTGTGGACCGGATGCGGCGCGGCGACCCGCAGGCCGTCGAGGTCGATCACGTTCAGATCGGCCTTGTATCCCGCGGCCAGCCGTCCGCGGTCACCCAGCCCGACCGCCCGCGCCGGCACGTCGGTCAGTTGCCGCACTGTCCAGGCCAACGGCCAGCGCTCGCCCACGCGATCCCGGGTCCAGTAGGTCAGCGCGTGCGTCGTGTAGCTGGCGTCGCAGATCAGGCCATAATGCGCGCCACCGTCGCCCAGCGCGATCACCGTATGGTCATGGCGCAGCATGCTGGCCATCGCCTCGTCCGAGCAGCCGGCATAGTTGGCGCCGGGATTGAACAGGATCGTGCGTCCGTCGCCCGACACGAGCAGGTCGTAGGCAAGCTCGAGCGGCGTGACGCCGAGCGCGGCGGCGCGGGCATCGAGCCGCTGGTCGGCGGGCGGCGTGTAGTCCGGCGGATCGCCCAGCACGAACATGTTCCCGACATTGCGCATGAAGGCCAGCATGTTGGGATTGCCGTAGACCGGCTTCTCGGCCAGCAGCCTGGCGCGCATCGCCGGATCGCGCAGGCGCGCGAGCTTTCCCGCGAGCGGCAGGTCGGCCACCGCGCGATAGGCCGGGCAGGTCGAGAAGGGATGGAAGGAAAGCTCCAGCCCGTAGAGCACGGCCACCGGACGCGCCGCGACCTGGCCGCGGATCGGCAGGCCGTCGGCATTGGCGCGCTCGATCTCGCGCAGCAGGGTCTTCCAGCGTCCCGGATAGAGCGAGATGTCGAGCAGCGTGAAGGAAAGCGGCCGGCCGGAGATCTCGACCAGGCGGCGCAGCATGGCGAACTCCGTCGAGCCTTCCGGCGTCGCGTCCTGGAAGTCGTCGAGGAGCTGGATCACGCCCCGGCCCGCGCGGCGCATGCCGCGGGCGATCGCCGCCAGCTCCTCCTCCGCCGCCGTGATGGTCGGCGTGAGCGCGCCATCGGGCGTGCGGTGGAACAGTGAGCGCGAGGTCGAGAAGCCGAGCGCGCCGGCCTGCAGCCCCTCCTCCACGAGCCGCGCCATGGCTGCCATGTCGGCCGTCGTCGCCGGCTCGCGGTCGACGCCGCGGCGCCCCATGACGAAGACCCGCAGCGGCGCATGCGGCACCTGGGTCGCGAAATCGATGTCGCAACGCCGTTCGGCCAGGGCATCGAGATAATCGGGGAAGCTCTGCCAGTTCCACGGCACGCCTTCGCGCATGACGAGCTCGGGGATGTCCTCGACGCCCTCCATGACCCTGATCAGCGTGTCGCGGTCCTGCGGCCGGCAGGGCGCGAAGCCCACGCCGCAATTGCCCATCAGCACCGTCGTGACGCCGTGGCCCGACGAGGGAACGAAGCGTTCGTCCCAGGTCGCCTGGCCGTCATAGTGGGTGTGGATGTCGACGAAGCCCGGCGTGACCACGAGGCCGCCGGCGTCGATCTCCTCGCGGCCGGCCGCCGCGACGTCACCGACGGCGGCAATGCGGCCGTCCCGCACGGCGACGTCGGCATCGCGCGGCTCGGCCCCCGTGCCGTCGATCACCGTTCCATTGCGGATGACGAGGTCATATTCGATCGCCATGACGCTCCTCCTCTGCCGCCTACGCGGGAAGTCCCGTCAACTCTGCGCTGAGCACCCGCAGCCGGCGCCGCGCCCGGGCATCGTAGGCCTGAGCATCGGCACGCGCCTCCTTCATGACATTGAAGTACAGACCACTCCTGCCGTCGAGCGCCGGCGAGACCGCTAGCTGCAGCACCGCATCGGCGCCGTCCTCGACACGGCTCGTGGGCGAAACCCCAGCCTGCCGCACCATGGTGGTATTCATGTAGGTTGATGGGTGGAGCGCGTTCACGGTGACGCCGCTGCCTTTCAGCTCCTCGGCGAGGTCGATCGTGAACAGGATCTGCGCCAGCTTGCTCCGGCAGTAGGCCGTCGTGCCGCTGTAGCGGCGCGTCAGCATCACGTCGTCGAAGTCGATCGCCTGCTGGCCGGCCGAGGAGACGTTGACGATGCGCGCCGGCGCGCCCGCTTTCAGCAGCGGCAGCAGCAGGCGCGTGAGCAGGAAGCCCGCAAGATAGTTCACGGCGAAGCGCAGCTCGTGGCCGTCGGCGCTCTCCTGGCGGCCGGGCGCATCGCCGGCGGTGCCGATGCCGGCATTGTTGACCAGCAGCTCGAGATGGGCGGGCATGTCCTGCACCTCGCCCGCCAGGCGCCCGACCC
>Ga0182792_1000202_pt1 | contig 58494 bp, 33 predicted proteins | sample Passage237B_FD_130497 | JGI IMG/M metagenome (GOLD analysis project Ga0182792, IMG submission 130497) | Cellulose adapted compost microbial communities from Newby Island Compost Facility, Milpitas, CA, USA - Passage2 37B (version 2) (version 2) ...
AAATCTATAATCACCTCACCACTCTCCAAAACAACCACCGGTAACGCTCCATCGCGGATCACGTGGATATCGACTATCTCCGCATTAAATAGTAAGGTTCTGCTATTTGTCCAAAATAATATCAATGATACCGGGATATCTCAATGTCCGGTTGGCATCTTCATTGACCACGCTATAGCCTGCGCCTTTGTAATCAAATGAGGCGTATGCAATATTCCGTTCTTTCAAGATAGCCACGATATCCTTATACCAGTTGGACCGGGCAGGTTCGGGAGTCAGGTTTGCCGTTCCAAACTCACCTACGTATAGCGGCACCCCCAACCTGTCGGCTATATCAAGGCCGCTCTGCATTCTTCTTATCTGCTCGGTCTTATCGTATGTATTCCTGCCTGTCGATTGCCAGTTGGCAGGCAATGCGCTGATCCATTCTTCGGGTACCAGCTGTGCGTGTTCGGGGGTCGGGGTGGGATAATGGATAGGTATATCCGTACGCCCTCCGGTAGTAGAGGAAAAGCCATAGTACGTCAAAAGGAAAGGCCCGTAGTAATGGAATGTAGCTATGATCCGGTGCGTAGAAGGCAGCGTAAGATCATTGTACCTGACACTTCCGTTTACCGTACACACGCCGACGATGATCACACGGTTGGCTTCCTTTGCCCGGATCGCGTTGATCGCCGATGCAGAGACCCTATTCCAGTTTGCCGCACCACCGGCAGATACCGGTTCATTGAGCAGCTCGTAGGCGACCAGGGAATTAGGGTAATCTTTCAATTCGTCCGACAGATCTTCCCATAGCTCGACAAACTTAGCCTCTTGGGCAGGGTCGGTAAACAAGGTGTTTTCTGTATTGGTAAACCGATGATTGCGCGTGACGTGCATATCTACGATCACCCCCATGTCATACTTGTCGCACCACTTGATCGCGTCGTGCAGCAGGTCAAAGCCATAGGACCTTATCTTATTGCCAGATTCATTCCATAGCACCACTTCATCGATGCACAAGCGTATGTGGTCAAACCCCAGCTCGGAAAGCAGCTTTACATCTGCCTCCGTAAAAAATGCCGTTCTTGCTGTCCCCGTATATTTGGGCGTAGACAGCCACGAAGCTATGTTTATACCTTTGGAGATACGGAAATTTTCCGTGTCTTTCTGAATGTTTGCCCGTATGCTGATCTCCTCGGTATTACCGTCGACATTTTGGATCTTGACGACAAACGGGTTCTCCAGGTTGACCAAAGCGGGGATAGCAGTGACTACCTTGATCCCCTCGTTGAAAACGATATCCAGCTTTACCTTTGACAGATCTATTTTTTCGTCGCTCTCTTGCGGGAAATACGAGGGAAAATTGATAAGAATATCTTTTGATTTCAAGGTCGATCCTTCTGCATAGAACTTTTCCTCCGAGCCGTCCAATGTCGCCATGACGCTCAATACAGGGTCTATTCTCTCTGTTACAGTATCGGTCTTTTTTTCCTTTTCGCACGAAGGTGCAAGAAAAACAACTGCGATACTTATTAAAAGTACGAAATAGCCCATATTAAATTTCATTTTCATATCTTTAAGTCTAAAAATCTATAATCACTTCACCGCTTTCCAAGACAACCACCGGGAGCGTACCATTACGGATCACGTGAATATCGGCTATCTCCGCATCAAACTGCAGCCACCTTTCCTTTTGATGGGAATCTGTCAATTCGCACAAGCGACCACCGGCAGTCCCGGCCAGATATCCAGTCTGCTTGTCCCGAACAAAGCTGTTTAATGACAACACCCTATTATCCAATGTCTTTCGGAAAATGGTCTCTCCATCGGGCGAAAGGACATAGAATTGAAAACCTTCGGTACCCACCAGAATTTCCGAACCGTTTTTGCCCACCGACAGATCCCGTTTTAACACATTGACTTCGCCTCCTACATTCTTTACCCATCGCTCCAAAACTTTACCTTCGTACTGCACGAGCATGACTTCCCGTTGCTTTGTCCCCAACAGTACGCCCGGCAACCCTTTATCGCCATAGCTGTCGACAAGCTTCGTAAACTTCCATCCCGGCCCACGCAACCTGCCGAATCTCGTTTCCTTTTTGCCTTTCAACACCACAAAATTGTAGTATTCCATGGCTATTACCCCCTCATCTTTACCGTCTCCGTCAAAATCGGCAAATGCCATATCCTCAATACCATAGTAGTACAATAAAGAACGCCCCTTACGCTTACCAGCCAGGTCCAGCTCATACACAAACCTGAACTGAGTACCGACCATCACCGACGGATCGGCATCTTTTCCCTGCAAATATGCTATTCGGACATGGGTCAGCCCCAACAGGTTGCCTTTATACTCGGTTTCAGCCCCTCCACTCGGAAACTGATGCTGCCAAAGCTCGTTCCCCTCTATGTCCAGTGCGTGCAAGTACCAGTTTTCGGTGGCAATGAAAATAAACGACCTGTTTCCCACACGCTGGAACGTAATCTCGTTGACCCGCCCTTTTGCCTTAAACGTCCACCATGTCTTGCCCTTCGCATCGATTGCGGCCACATTACCATTGATACCGGCCAACAAGACAGATTCTTCTACCCCATCACCATCCAGGTCACCTGTGCAACTGCTTGTCACCTGCTCATGCAGACCGCGAAACTTTTGACTATTCTTCACACCTACGGCAGACCTAGCAGACACGATCTCATTGACCGGGAGCGTACCCCTATCCAGAAAACTCTTTGTCAACTGTCTTTGGTCGGACAGGTTCCAGCTCAATTGCCCACTTTGAAGTGGTTTTGCTTCCACCGGATTGCCGGTAGCGTCATAACGCGTTTTGTTCTTCAACACGGAGTAAGCTTTCCATTCACCATTGGTGGCATTCAGCTTAAAGAATACAGGTTTTTCAAAATTGAGCTCTTTCGAGCCGATACGCAGTTTGCTGACGGCTACAGCTATGAATTCTTTCTCTCCGATCAGGTGTAGGTTTCCATTGCTGAAAATCCCTGGCCCCTCCAACCCATCCCGAATAGCCACCCAGCTTTTACCTTGGGAACGTACGACTACCGATCGTGCATCCAATGCATGTGACTCGACTGGCACAGCCCCCTCACGATGACTTGAAAGGACATTCACAAACCCCGTACGCTCTCCTTTTTGGTATTCCCGTTCCAATATATCCTGTGACAGTACCGTCTCACTGTCTGCATGTGGATAATTGTACACAAGCTTCCAGTATTTTATAAAATGACCATAAATATTCTTTAGCCGGTGAATGCCCTGTCCCAAATTCTGAATGAGCATAGTCACTCCCTTTTGCTCCACGTGAAAAGTATTGCCTTTGGTGGTCGCTGTACCCAGAGATTGCCATAGATTTCTCAACAGATAGTGGCCCGACTCTCGGAAGGTCAGATCATCGTATATAATAAAAAACTGACCATCTGGCGAAACAATCGTCCGGTCCCAATCCGTGCCGTTGTAATCCGGCACACTGCTTTTGCTGATGGCCACCCCATCCATGTCCCCTACCCATTGCAATTGGGCAAGTGCCGGCTTTGGATGCTGTTCTCCGTTTTTGACAACCACTACGCCTGTATGATTTTCAGGGGACTTCTGTATATAGTCCCTGTCCACCAGAAATAAACGGCGGTAAGCACTATAGTCCAGTATCGCATTGCCATCGTCATGTCCGTGCTTGCCCGCGGAAAATCCGTCAATGACCAGATAGCTGTCATCCAATCCAAATCCGGCACGAAAAGTCATCTTATGAAAGGTAGTATGTTGCTCTACATTGAGTTCCTGTGTTTTCTTCAGGTCATCGTACACACCTTGCTCCACTTCCAGAGCCTCTACCTTCGCATAGCGGGATGCATCCATCTGGTCAGCCTGGCTGTGTGTTGCCATGTACCGACGGATCGGATACTGCAGATCACTCATTGCCTGTTTAGGGAACGGGCCTCGGTATGCGTTTTCCAGCAAATAATTATATTTTGGATCATTATAGTACCAAGAGGCTGCATACATCACTTGAGAATGCCCCCAGGAATATGCACTGCTTCTACCGAAGGGATAGGTATCCCCTCCCCCCGCCATAGTACCCAGATTGTCGATCATCATGGCCTGCAGATCCGCACTGATACGAAGGGTCTTTTGCAGAAAGGATTCCTGCCCCGTAAACATAGCATAATCTATGGTGACCATCGGGACGTGTACTAGATAATCTGATCCTTCATCCAGTGTCAAGGCTGTGGTATTCCCTACAAAGATCCTATGTCCTTTATGGCGCCACTCCGCAATTTCGGGCAGATCGTAGTAGGTCTCAAAATAAAAAGAGGAGCCCACCAAAGACATCGCCGGAAATATCTCATGATTCCACCGGGAGGCCTTTTCTTTTGCCCCCTTTAGGTAAGGATCCTGTGCATTGGCCTCACAGGTCAGGTAAAGAGCCGATACGATCTCCTTTCGTTCCTCATCGCTGAATATAGCTGCTCCCTCCAACATCGCATACAATTGAAAAAATTTCTCACCCGCCGACCACATGTTTTTCCAGACCAGCTGATTGTTTGCTTCTTTCGGATAACGGTTGAGGAATCTGGCATAGCCTAACAGCAATTCCCTATACACGTCCCGATAGCCCGGAGCTCCGGTCAGCACGTAGTACTCACCAAACAGGTTGATCTGCGCACGGACTCTCAATAAGACATTTTTACTCGGCTCATCATACATTACAGGCCGTAGATCGTTCAGCAGTTTTTTGGCTCCGGCAAAAAAGGCCGGATTACTTTTGGGTTTAAAAGACCTTTCATAGTCCCTGAAATACTGCGTCGTAGCCTCTGCAAGGCGTCGTTCCATCAGCCAGGGTATGGAGGGATCCTTTTGTTGCTGCAGCACTTCAAGCAATTTCTGGACGCCCAACTTGGCACCCTCCAGATCACTGGCACCAATGACAATGGTATTGCCTCCATGTCCGAACGGATCGATCACTGTCTGTAACTGATATCCCGCTTTGCCCGGATATACTGCATCTGCGTATGCGTAGCGCATACCGTACAATCGAGCCATCTGTTTATTATTCGCCAAGTTACCCAGCACAATCACATTGCCGGACCAGCCTGTAGCAAACTTTGTTTCGTCCGGCTCGTGGACTTTTACGTCCTTTTTCCAATACCGTTTCAAGGCGCTCGCTATTGCTGTCCCAAGCTTATGCCACTCTTTATCCTTAGGTACGACGATCGTCAGACCATCCGCCGAAGTCGTTCTTTCTATCTTGCGGAGCGGCAATGATTTGTACAGCACGGATTCACCTTTATTTACGTTTTTTAATTGCTGATACTTTGCCAGTTGTTCCGATGTCAATACAGCTTCATAAGCTTTTTGTCTCTTTACATAAATCTGCGATATTTCTGATTTTTTCTTGGACTCGGCGAGCTTTGGATTCTCCCTTATCTTCTTTATATCTGCGGTTGACTGTTGGGTTAACGCCGTGATTTCTGCCTGTTGCTGTTCATTCAACCCAAGCTCATTCATGGTCGCCTTTCTATGGAGGACCACGGTGGTTTTCTGCTGCGCATCTGCTAGCAGGCACACACACAGCAATCCTACCACAAAGAGTAATTTTCTCATTATATTTCTTATCATACTTATTTTCTTTTCAGCCATTTTTTGAAGAACCGCAGGCCTTCTTCTACATGGGCCTCGTGTCCCCCCTCGTTCAAGCTCAGTTCGATACGATCAGACAGGCCCAAACGACTGTAATGCTCCTTACTGCGCTCAAATTCTTCTACCACGAATGGCCAATAGGCAATACCATCGTTCTTTCCGTGCTGAATCTGTAGCGGACGAGGACAGATCAGTGAGACCACATCGTGATCCGTAAACTCCGTAAGCCAGCCCGTAAAGAAAGCATGCTCTTCTTTATTTCTCGCAAAACTGCTATACCGTGTATCGGGTACAGCCATTTTATAAATGCGATTGTTGAACCAGCCGGCAACAATACCCGCTTTTATCCGCGGCTCCAACGGCATCCAAAACATCGTAGCCATCCCTCCAAGAGAAACACCCCAAGCACCGACCTGATGCTCATTGATACGCTCATCTTCCAGTATGACATCTAGCAAATGCTGTAGACGTGCCAGCTCAATTCCCGGCAGGCTGACATCGGCCAATCTGGCCAGACGTTCGATATTATTGCGGCGCTCTTTGGTACGCAAGTTCAGCGGAGCCAACACAGCAAAACCAGCATCCAACAAGGCCTGTGCATACGCATGATAGCTCTTACCGTTTTCAAAAGGGGTCTCCGGCCCACTCCCGATTCCATGCAGTGCGATGACCAATGGCACGGGAGATTCTTTTCTTGCCCCCTTGGGATAAGCAATGACTGCCTGGGCAGAGATCCCATCAAGTGGAAGCTCCAACCACTCACCTGGAGTACCCAACAGATCATATGGCTTGCGTGTGAGCGTCCCCGTTTTGCGGAGTACAGGAGGTTTTATTACAGCTTTCTCCCAGCGCAACCTATTGGGATCTACACTACGCAAAAACGCACCTACACTGCTGTAATCTCGATTCCAAGCTTTTGCAGCTCGGGCATCGTATCCGTCCACAAGGTAGTGCGTCAGATATTTTTCCAGTTCTTTTTCGTAGGCATCGATCCGCTCATCATTAACCTGGTCCGTCAACACTTTGGCATGCTGGGCATCAGCAGAGTGAACGCAGACAGTAAGCCAGAAAGTGACGGCCAGAAGCATACGGAATGGTTGAATAGTGTTCATATAGCAAATGATTTACACAGGCATCCAACAATGGCCTATGGCGTTACCTTTACTCGCATTAATGAAGGACCATGAGAATAGTAAAGATAGCCATCTGCCTGTACCTCAGCAAAGCGCGCTCCTTTGAGTGAATCGTGCTGGGCCAATATGTGCACACTATGGTTAGACGGATTGATCGCAATCAGGTTTCCTCCAGCACTATCTACCACATACAACAGATCATCGGCTCCGGCCTGTTCGCTCACCACTACTCTTACCCGGGCTGATGCGTCACGACCTTTTACCTCTCCTTGAAAGACTACCTCTCGTTTTACCGGGTTAAAGACATAAAACTTGTTACCAGAGAAACCATAGATGTTGCCATTCGAAGCCCGTACTGTTTTTGAGTAACTTGTCGCTCCACGAATAGGCTGGGCTTTATAAGTCATTTTCTGCGTTTTGGGATCCCATAGAAAGACCCAAGCTTCTTTTTCTGTGGGTTTCGCACTCGTTCCGCCCTGAATGGAAGAAGTAACAAAAATCTCATTGGTCTCCGGAACCGAAGTGACCGAAGTATAACTTTGATCTGGAATAAGATCCTCATGCCGGAAAATAGCGGTCTTCATAGCGACCGGATCGATCTGAAGCAGGGTTCCCCCTATATGCCCTTTGATCGGTGCTGTCGGGGAATATATTTTGCCGTCAGGTCCAAGCACAAGCTGCACCAACCGTTCCTGTTTGGCCAGTCTATGCAGATGAGCCAACAAACGGGGATTGTTTGCAGATCTAGGACGACCGGGCTCAAAGTACTCGATATAGCCTCCCGTATAGCTGCTGACAAACAGTCCTTTGCCATACGACAGCAGGTCATATATTTGTGTAGAACCACGGGCGACACGTCCCATATTGGTGAGCTCGCCGGTCTTGGTATCATAGGAAAACATATTTCCCGGTTTCATACTACTTCCATACAATTTTCCATCATGAATATCACTGATACTAAATACCAATTTGGCTGAAGCTTCAAAGGTACTTTTGATTCGTGTCTGTTCTTTTGTCCGTTCATCTTCCAAGACCAGACTTCCGTTATCATCAATGTGCAGAGCCTTCTTCCCTTTCAAAACGGGGCTATTTTTCGTAAGTGCAGGCTGTGTTTGCCCAATTGTTATCTCGTCTGCCGAACACAGAAATACGGTATTTCCTTTCTTGCCGTACACCTTTCCATCCTCGGCACGCCATATAGACGGCACACCGTAGGTTTGTAGATTTTTGGGCAACAACTGCTTTTTTTCTTTTGTCTTTGGGTCAAAAGACCATAGTTCGCCATGATGCATGCCCATTGGACAATAAATAATCCCATCCGCATCACTCTCGGGCTTAATGATATATTCTATACCGGCATTGGGTGAAATACGGGTCAAGTGCTCCACCTTTTCGGTGGCCGGATCAAAGATCGATAAAGACCCCTGTGGAAAGGTACCTACATAAATCTTACCATCCGGAGCAACCGTAAAACTTCCCCTTACCCAATACGTGGCGATACTGGGCTCGCCAATCGTTGAAAGCTTTCCGCTTGGAATGTCATACTTTAGAAACCTGCCTTTGACACCTGCAAACAAATACAGTACCCGTTCGCTTTGCTTAAACAGCAATACACTATTTGCCTTACCGTAAGGCGTAAGATCTACCTGGGTGAGTTGCCCACTCTCCATATGCACACCTACCAATGCGCTTCTGTCCGCATCGGTAAGGCCTGCCCATGCTATAGGACCGGTTTCAGGAGCATCGGTCACGAGTTCAATAGGAAGGTCCATTCGTATCGGTTTTCCCAAGTCCTCAAAAACAAATTCTTTTCTTTCCTGGGCATAAGCCGCTCCAACCATACAGATGATGAAGCTCAATGCAATTATTTTTTTCTTAATCATTTTATATTTAATTCAGCTAAAAACTTTAAATGTATCTGCTATTATAATTATTCCTTCTCCCATGAAAAAGGCTCTGTACTATCGTTCAACAAGCTTGTTATGTCCCCATAACCGCCACCAAAACCTTTAGACACTGAACAAACATATCCGTGAAAAGTACCCAAAGCAACTTTAGTCGTTATTCGGGAGGAATACGTATTCCCGCTCATCCTTACCTTATCCGTATCTATCCCAAAATTATTCAACAACAAAGCTTTCTTTGCCGCATCTAATCCGGTCTGTAATGTAGTTCCTTCCGCAGCGGTCAGCAAGTAATTCCACCCCGGAGGATCACAACCCATGTGGTAAAACATGACAGCCCTATCGATATTGCTAGATGGATCATTATTGGTGAAAGAATTATTGGTAAAAGAATAGTTGGTAGCGAAATATTCATCTCCCGGATTCACATCATTAAACAAAGGGACAGAAATAAATGGCCGGGGTTGAAAATGCGTGCTTGGATTTCTGACAAAAGTGGAACCTCTTACTATACCATAATCCATATTGTCCCGGAAACGCACATAATCGCCCGTACAGTCTTCAAAATGAGAATCAATGATATACACATATGAGGGCCCGTAAGCATTGTAAATATGGTGCGAATGGCTGTCGATCCCGACCCGCTTAAAAGTACAATTCAAATAGGTCACATGGCTTGTTCCTGCATAATGTACACCGGATGCCCCATAAATAATCCCAAGCATATCTGTCCAGGAACAGTTTTCAATCACCACATCTTTGGTTGTTTTACCTGCATCAGAGCTAATCCTCATCGCATACCCCAATCTTCCGCTTCCGGTGAAAGAGAAATTTTTGACATGTACATTTTGAGAATTCCTGATGTCAAACAAGTTTCCTTTCTCAAGAGCAAGGTCAGCAGGAACATTGAAAATGGTCTTACCGTCAACACCTTCCAACGTCAATCTATTTTTAGTATTGCCGATTGTATTCAATACCAACGGCCTTTCACTGTATGCTCTTACGTAATCGCCTTCGGCAAACTTCACCCGGACAGGCGATTTCAATAGGAGCTGACTGATTTTCCCCCAAAAGGTAGCATTCAAGAAGTCCGCCGCATTGCCGGGGGAATTTCCGCTTCCATCGCCTTGCTTGACATAGGACACATACTGGAATACTTCGGTGACTCCGTCACCTTCATCCAGCTCTACTAAAGTGTCTTGAGGCTGATCAGGACCCTTCGTACACGAAAGGACACATAACGCACTGAATAGGATAAGATATTTTTTCATAATACTTGGTATTAATTAGGCTATAAGTTGAAGCTGTTTTATGAATGGTGCATTAAGTAAATACATTATGGTTCCACCACCACTTTCACCTGCTTAACCACTTTTACCTCCCCTTCTGCATTGACATTGGAAGCCAAAAAAGTAGCAACATATGTTCCCGGAACATCGTACGTGTATTTAAACTCTGTAAGCTGAGGATCGGCATAGCTCTTGACGGGTTCTGCCAAATCGGGGCCTAAATCCTGATCCGTAAACTCGATTTTCTTTGAAATAATCCAGTTATCGTATGCCGGATAGGGTGTACTGCCGCGCGGGAACCAGACAGAGGTACCCGAAGCGTTTGGTCCACCCGGGTTTCCGGGGGCTCCCAATACAACGGATGACCAACCTGCGGTCTGTGTAGTCACCAGATCTTGTCTCCCCAGTACACTATTAGCCGTAATCAGAAACCTGCCAAATGTCCATTGCGTCGGCGCTCCACCACCCGCAGTCTTGTTCCGAAATGCAAAATACAGTCCTTTTTTCTCAGCTGTAATGATATCAGATAAGTTAAAGGGCCCGTTTGGCACACCTTGTTCTCTCACAGGCCCTCTTTCGGGCAACGGGAATTCATCCGTGATATCTATCCATTCACCCGCATCCAGACTAGCCCTGACATGATCAGCAGAAACATCCCCGTTAAATGCTGTAGAAACTAATATGGATATCTGTCCCTGCTCCGTTCCAAACCAGGCATCCGATGTAAAAGAAACCTGCGGATCATACAACTCTAAAGGCCTCCCCTCCCGATACTGGTACTCCTTGCCCATTTCTCCCGAATAAAAGGTAACGATATTGGCATGCCCCCTTAGATCAAAAGTAATTTCTTCTCCTGCCTTTACCTTCTCCTGCGCGAGGGAAGCTTCAAAATCCAATGAAGCGAGCTCCATGGTCTTGCTGCATGCACTGATGATACCGATCAGTAGCAGTACATAGATATATTTTATCCTGTTCATAATTAAATAGTTTTAATGATTAAGGAGTCACCGTCACTTTGAACTGGAAAACGTGTGCTGTCCTATCCTTATTGATTGTCGTGAATGCGACATTATATTCTCCTGGTACAGCATAAGTGTACTTGTATTCTTCTAAAGGGAGGTCAGTGACTCTTTTAATGATAGTACCTTTATCCGGTCCTAGATTAACTTTCGCCTGAAACGCTTTCGTGACAGCCCAAGTATCCATTGCTTCAGTAGAAGGCAAGTTTCTTGCTAAAAACAGACTTGTAGGTGCAGCAGGTGGAGCTGGACTTGGCCGGGGCCCTCTTGTACCGTCCAGCTCTCCTCCCAGATATCCATCCACCACAACCTTCCAATCCGCACCCGCAAATGTAGATATCTCCACAGACTCACCATTTACCCAGCCTGTAAACGACCATTTACCCGAAGGATTCGTGTTATTACTGGCATAAAAATAATATTGCGTTGGTGTGTTACCTGTGGTAGATTGCGCTATATTATTTCTCACAGCCAAATAGTAAGGTTTGTCCTCTTCAATAAACTCCGAAATATCTATCGCTGGAGATGCATAATGAATAAGAGTTGCCCCTGTAGGCTTAGGTATATTAAACTTTGAGGTCATGTCTTTCCAATTAGCCGCCGTAATGCTTTCATAACTGTAATCACCGTTAAAATCTTGTGATAGCAAAATCGACAGCGACTCTTGAGTTCCATAGTTAGAATTGGTGCGAATGCTCAATGTAGGACTTTCAACCGGCACTTCTCTTCCACCGGTATAACTATAATCCTTCCCAAATTCACCAGACCAAAAATACACCGTATCGGCATTGCCTTCCAACCGGAAATTAACCGGTTCACCAAGCTCAACTTCCAATGCATCGGCAGTCACCTTAAACGGGGTAATCTTCAGTGTACCCGGAGACATCCTTTCATTCTCCTTTGTACAGGAAAACAATGCAATGCTTAATAAACCAATATAAAAGATCTTTGTTTTCATAACATTTTTTTTATTAGTGGAGAATTGAAAGTTGAAAGTGGAGAGTTGTTGTCAGTCAACCCTTAAACTCTAAACTTTCAACCCTTAAATTTCCAAATTAACCATTTGCCCTACCATTCCGGATTTTGTGTCAATAGGCGGTTCAAGGCCATCTCACGAACCGGAATGGGGAACAATAAATGTTTTGGCTGCACATTCTGAAAGGCCCTCGAAGCATAGACGGGTGCATTACTGGTGGATATATCGATCTCCATGTCACTCATGACTTTTAGGAAATCTCCCCATCTGATCAAGTCGTACTTTCTCAAGCCTTCAAAACCAAGTTCTCTAGAACGTTCATCTTTTATCAAGGCCAGGAAGTCGTCATGATTCATTCCTGATACGTCCTGATCGGAACCCGGTGTAGTGGGAGGCAATCCAAAGGCCCTTCTTCTTACCTGATTAAAGGCTTCTTCAGCCTCCGGAGAAGGTGCGGCGTTGCTGGCCATGATGTCGGCTTCGGCAAACATGAGCAGCACATCCGAATACCTTAATAACGGGAAGTTTTGCGCACTCAGACTTGTGCTCTTGTCCAACTCGTATTCGCGTCTCCATTTGCCGATATCCCTCACATATATCTCAGTCGCTCCGTGATTGACCTTGCTCGTACCATTATATCTATACGGAGCAATCGTCCAGTCCCGTCTCAGATCCCCGGTCTCAAAGAGCCTATAATATTTCTCTGTCGTCCGGATAATACCATACGAATGCCCCAACGTCGTATTGGTGGTCGCGATACCCAACCGGACGCCGACCCATCCGGCCTCTCTATACGTACCTGCTCCGGTACCCCAGAACTCTACTTCCCAGATACTTTCACCGATATCGTATTCATCTCTGGCATAGTTGATAAAGATCTGTTTATAATCCGGGTTTAGCGCATGCGAGGACTTCATGACCTCAGCAGCCCAGTACCTGGCATCGTGATATTTGTCCACATCCATCAGCGGGTACCCCGCCATGTACAGGCATACTCTCGCCAACACTCCCTGTACGGCAGATTTACTGACCCGGCCCGAATGGCCGATGGCCTGTATGGTACGGACTTTTCTTTCGGCTTCTTTCATTTCCTCAAAAATAAAGTCGTAAACCTCACGGGCAGGGGTTCTCGCGACATTGTTACCGGTCGGCTCTTTGGTCGGATCCAACACCAGCGGTACATCTCCCCAATTGCTCACCAATATAAAATAATAAAAGGCACGCAGGAACTGCGCTTCTCCGATAATCACATTACGGGAGCTTTCGCTCATGTCGGGTTTATGGGCACTGGCCAGGAGCAGATTGGCACGATGTATGCCCTGGTACAGCTTTTGCCAGGGTGTGCGTATACGGGTATGGGCGGATGTATAATCGTATACCTGCGGCCCGTCCCCCGTCGAACGGGCATAGTACCCTTCGTCTGCCTCCGTGCCCCAAAAACTGCTGATATTGTACGAATACAGATCTGTCGACCCCAACGGGTCATAGACACCGAGCAAAGCGGTATTCAGCTGCGCTTCCGTTTCATAGTATTCATCCGGGGTATAGAAGTCTTCCGATGTCGTTCCCAAAAACTTTTCACATCCCGTACCGAATAAACAAATGATTGAGGCAAAAATTCCGATGGCTATTTTGTTTTTCAATATTTTCATCTTCCTAAAATAATAGTCCATAAATTAAAATGTAGTAGTCAGCCTAAAGGTCACTGTCCGTGCATGTGGATAGGCCGAATAATCAAATCCCGGCGTCAAGGCTGTACTTCTTATGGCCACCTCCGGATCCATGCCCGAATAATTCGTCCATGTAACCACATTCTGTAAGTTGGCCGAAAGGCTCAGCGTATTTAGTCCTATCTTGTTCACATATGTCGGCGGTACAGCATACGACAGGCTCAACGTTTTCAACCGTAGATAAGAAGCATCTTCCAGTACCCTCGAATTGTACACTCCATAATGCGACTGCCCGTTGTTGAGAGGGATCAGACTCTCCTGGTTATCAAAGCTCCACCGGTTTACATAACTTGCAAATTGATTCAGATGAGACCGGTTGCCCACATTCTCCTCCAGCATATGCCTGTTTGCGTTGTACACCTGCTGTCCATACGACCATTGGAAGAATACGTGTAGCCTGAATCGCTTATATGTGAAATTATTCGCAAATCCACCCATATGCTTCGGTACACCGTCCCCAAGGATGGTTGCATCTTTCGAGTCTATGGTACCGTCACCGTTCAGGTCCTTGAATTTGATATTGCCCGGTCTGATGGTCGACCTAGTCGCCCCGTTGGAAGGCACATTGGCTTTCAGCACATAGTTTCCTCCGACCTCGTCAAAATCATTGAGCGTATATACGCCATCCCATATATAGCCATAAAACATAGCGATAGGCCGCCCGATCTCGGTGATATACAGCGGTACCCCATTGTACCCGCTATCCCATATCATCGGCGTCAGCATATTCTCTTCCCCTTCGGTGAGAGCCAGTACTTTGTTGTTGTTAAAGCTTATGTTGAAGTTGCTCGTCCACCGAAAGTCTTTTTTTCTAACATTCGTCGTCGTCAATGTAAACTCTAATCCTTGGTTTTGTACTTTTCCGATATTTTTGAAAGACGTAGCAAATCCTGTCGTGTAAGGGATATTGGCATTCAGCAGCAGGTCATAGGTCGTTTTTCGGTACGCATCGACATTCAGTTCAAGCTTACCTTTGAAAAGAGAAAGATCATATCCTAGATTCAGCTGTGACGTATTTTCCCATTTCAGTTGTGAATTTCCCAAACGATTGGGCACCATACTTCTCTCCGGCGTTATTCCACCGAAAGAATATCCATCGGCAACCGGCATATTCATCGAACTCAGATAGCTGAAATCACCTACCCTGTTATTTCCGGTCACACCGTAAGATATACGCAACTTGGCATCATGGACAAAACTAATGTTCTTCAAAAAGGGTTCCCTGCTCATTCTCCAGGCGAATGCACCCGAGGGGAAATAACTCCATCGGTTATGGCGTGCGAACTTAGAAGAACCATCCGCCCGAAAGCTGGCTGTCAATAAATACTTGGATCTATAATCATATTCTGCACGGGAAAGAAATGAAGCAAGAGTAGATGAGCTTTCCTCCGCATAGGTAGTGCCGGGAGTCCCTTCCTCCAGGCCGCTCAGTCCAAAATCTTCATTGGGAATCAGTACGGATTGATAGCCATACCTGTTATAATTGTAAGCCTGCATGGTAAATCCGCCCAATAAAGTCAACTTATGCACACGGTTAAAAGTATTTTTATACGTCAGTGTATTTTCATTGACCCAGCTGGAGCGTTCACTATTAATGACAGAACCATTGACACCGTTGACATTGTTCGGTCTTGGCGCACCCCGTCTTGTCAGTGAATTGTGAAAATCCTGGTTGATATAATTGCGGAGCGTCGCGCCTCCCCTTACATTTAAGGAGAATTTTTTATTAATGTTATACACCAGGTTCAGATTGGGCGAAAACAGTCGGACCCTTCTACTTACGATCTCATGCTGTGTAGAAATAACAGGGTTCACCCGGAAATCAAAAGTTCTCTCATCTGTTTCCTCCGGGTCGTACACGTCCGGATCAAAAAGATCATCTTCCAGCTCAAGGCCGATCGAACCCGTGATCGGACGATATCCCCAAGCACTGAACATCAAGTAGTTGGAGGATTGAGAGGCATTCACTGCCGGAGACGGGCCATTCACCACGCCGTCGCTATAGCTCAGGTTCAAAGAGGCAGACACTTTTTTACTTAGTTTTTGGTCCACGACAAGCCTTCCCTGGATCCGGTCAAAAGCAGAGCTTATGATCACACCATCCTGGTTATACAAAGAAGTGGAAAAAGCATATTTAGTGGACTCGTTTCCGCCCCTCACCGATAAGATATGGTTCATCGTCGACCCTCTTCTGAACAAGCGGTCCTGCCAATTATAACCTGCTACTCCCTGATAGGACTCCAGTGTCCTTCCGTTGGTCAGATACGACTGTGCCGCCGCAGCCGCATTGCGCTCCATTTGATATTTTACAAATTCATACGGACTCATCACTTCCATCTTTTTCAATACATTCTGCACTCCAAGCTGACCGCTATAGGTAATCTTTGGTGCGGAAACCATTCCTTTCTTGGTCTCGATGACAATCACACCATTGGCACCACGGGCACCATAAATAGCGGTAGCTGAAGCATCTTTCAGCACCGTGATGGATTCAATATCGTCCGATGAAATTCCTGCAGCCTCAAAGTCTTCCATCGGAAAACCATCGACCACATATAGCGGATCGTTACTTTGCGTAATAGAATTTTGCCCCCTAATGACGATTTTCATCGCAGAGCCGGGTTGGCCTTCGTCAGCACTGACCTGCACACCGGCAATCCTTCCGGCCAGCGCTTCATCAAATGACGCTACCGGGGCCTCCATGAGATCTTCCATATTTACCGTACCGACAGAACCGGTAAGATCTTTTTTCAATGTGGTGCCATACCCCATGACGACAACCTGTTCCAGATTTTGGATGGTCGACATCAAGGTAACATTGATGGCTGTCTGGCTACCGACCTTGATCTCTTGCAGCTCATAACCTACGTAGGAGAACACCAATACCGCGTTTTCTCCCGGTACACTGATCCGATAATCCCCACGCGAATCAGTCGTTACCCTACGGTTCACCCCTTTGACATAGACGACAGCCCCCGACAAGGGTTCTCCCTTCTCGTTCATGACCTTTCCCGTGACACTGATGTTCTGGACATCGATTCCGGGAGGTCTCTCCTTGATCACCAAGAAGGCATCGCTATTGTTTAGTGACAGATCTGTTCCGGAAGAATACTCCACAGCACCGACCTGTAATGTCCCTGCCATCAGAAACACTAGACTAAGCTTCACCCCTCCATATAAATATCTGTTACTAAATGCATTACGCATGTAACACGATAATTCATTACAAAATTTCATACACTTGAATAATTTAGGCATAAGTTTTAGATTCATAATGTGAAAAACATAACTTGTGGGTTTTTCGAAAAACATTGTTGGTCATTTTTCCTGTCTGCGAATGCATTGGCATCAAGTTAAGCGTTTTCTTGTCATCCTGAGGCCTGGCCGAAGGATCTTCTAACTGTATAATTTTTAGATCCTTCTATTCCCGAACGTATTCGGGACAGGCTGTTAGGATGACAAAAAGAACAGTTATCCCTCTCTCAGGTCTTTTACAGACCATTCTGTGCATTCTCTTTCTTTGCAGCTTCTCTCATTTCGATCAGTTTTCCCCACTGCTCTTCAGTCAAAACCTTCTTGAATTCCGCCTCCCTATTCTTGTAGATGGCAGCTCTTTTGGTTTTTTGCTCACGTTCGGAAAGCGAAGTATCTTCTTTCAGTGCTTTGAGGTCACGAGCCGATTGTTTGGCCAATGCCATGACCTTTTTTTGTTGTTGCTGATCAAGACCCAGCAGATCCATCGTCTCTTGCCTGTATAGAATGACAACTTTCTTTTCTTGTGCACTCAACTCGGCAACCATCCCAAACACAAGCAACAGTCCTACTAAAATAAATGATCTTTTCATGATTAATTGATTTATGGCATAATACTGAAAAACGGTCGACAAACCACTTAAACCACCGGTGTCGGTTCTATTTCACAATGTCACAGACACTCTTCCAGTATTAATACCTTGTTCTACTTAAAATATTGGTTTTAAATTTGTATTTTCTTTTTTTAATAAGCTTTCTTGTCTTGATTTCGTTTACGTTACCGTAATATATTATAAACTTGGCAAAGTATTTTAAACGAATTTTCTCGAGCAAAGGCAGCTAATCATCATAACTCGGCACTATTTAGCGTTTACGTTAACGCTCTACTAAAGTAAAAACTTATTTTAAAATATCAAAATAAAAAATAACTTGAGATAAACAAGTTTTATTTTTTGAATCAACCCTTGCGGGTAAGGTATGCAATACATCCCCACTCAGGTATTTTTTGATTATAAACTATTTGATAAAATGCAACTTATGATTAACCAAATGTCAATTTAATATGGGGTAATTGGGCCATCGCCTAATCGCATCTATAAACTATATGTAAGCGATGACCCTATTATTTTATTACTTCTGTTTATTGGGCTGTGACTTTTATATGACCAAAGTCAACATATTTTAAAGAGTTGTCAGCCGTACCCAGATTTCTAATACGAATGTGTTGCAAAGTTTTATTATTTCCGATAGTGGCATATCCATCAGTTGCTCCAAGCAGATTTCCATTCATATACACTTTGTAGTGATTAGTAGTCGGTGTATGCGCTATGATTTCAATGCGGAAAGTGACCCATTGGTCGTAAAGATCGATATTCGATGCAATAACGTCAACAATCGGTGTATTTGCGTCTTGTCCATAGCCTCGAAGAGAGGTATTACCACTGGTCGTAGAGAGAAGAAGGCGCATTACTGCTGAATTAGTAAGTGTTGTACCGGTAGCGTCAAAGGCGGCACCATACCCCGTCACGAGTATATTGCTCACATCATTTATTCTCATTTTCCATTCAACGACAGCATATTCAGCTTGAGAGAAATTTGGGCTACACAAAATATCACTTCCGTTTCTTAATTCTAAATACCGATCACTGCCTTCGGTTTTAATAGTAAATACAGTACGAATAGAGCCGCTAGTGGCTAGCCTCCATGCATCAAAAGTCATCGGTCCGGTTGCGTATGAAGCAAAGTTTTCAAACCAGACAGGGCCTTCTGTGAAGCTAATGGTCTGGACCTCGCTTGCCAATGCGGAGGCAGTAGCTTTGACGCGTATCTGTACAACTGGCGTTCCAGCGAGATCGGGTACAGTTGTTCCCTCCGTCCATGTTCCGCCATCAATCTTGTATTCGTGAATTTCCGCAAGGCCGATGATGCTATTGGCATCATCGTCTCCCACCAATTCCGGAGCTGCCGCTGCCGGTGCTATTGTAGTGACCAGAAGCACGTTGCTGTGGTCTTCCGCTTCGCGGACATACACATGGCCGGCCACAAACTCAACGGCTGTCTGGTCTGCACTCGCCCGTGTCCAATCGCCATCCGTTCCATTGGTCGAATTCAGGCTGTACTCAAGGTGGGTCGTGGTCTGTAGTAATTGTCCTTCGGCAACATCTATGCCTACGGCCTCAAGGTCAATGATGATAATCATCCCCGGACCGATGGTCTTGACCAAACGTACATTGGAAGGGTTGGCTGCCTCACGAACATATATCCTACCCTCGGCCAAGGTGACAGTCGTACTGCCATCGCTCGCAGCTGTCCAGGTACCATTCGTGCCATTGGTCGAATTCAAGCTGTACTCCATTTCAGCAGTCGTTCCGGTAAGTAAGCCATACCTCAGGTCTACATCCACCTGACGAAGATCAAAATGTGCTGGCTTTGTGTCGTCTATCGTGGGGTCATCCTTGGAGCACCCAGCCAAACCAGCTAAAAAGGAAACGGCCATAACAATGGATAACAATTTTGGAAATACAAGCAGAAGACCTTGCCTTCCTACCTTGGTTTTGTGATTTTGATCCATAATATTTGTTTTTAAAGGTTAGTTTAATCTATTTTACGGTAACGTTAACAAAACAACATTTTCTATATATACTGTCCACAATAGCACCAGTCTGACAATTAACCGTAGTTATAGAGAGTTTGATTCGTTTACGTTAACGGTAACACTAAATTATAAAAATATTTTTTATGTCAAAAAAAATAAATGAAATAAAAAATTATATAAGTATCTTTTACTCAAAACCTTAAGCAAGATCATGATATACTCTTTGAAATAGCTGTAATGTTGTTCGTATTTTAATGCTCATTTTGTTTTTTAACAAGATGAGATCGTCTGAAATAATCGTCCACGGCCTCAATATCAAACTCTTTCAACATTTCTTTGACTCCGACATGTTCATTTTCACTCGTTACCAGTACCACACCGAGTCCGCCCGGTTCTGTAATCTGTACACTGTGGCCATATTTCTTCTTTAGGTTTTTCAGTTTACCACGGTGATAGTCCAGATGCACAAGTTTATAGTCCAGATTTATATTGGCAACTGTATAATTAAAATAATTCGTTGAGCTGGCAATAATCTCTCCCAGAGGATCTCTTACCTGAGAATGAGTTCCCCGGCCACTGATTGCTCCTATAAAAAAAGCTCTGCAGGAATAGGCCCAAATGCTTTCCACAAACCCTCCGTGATAGGCAGAAGGAAAAACAATCACATCCGGATCTAATGCCACATATCGTTCCCTGAGTTTGTCAAAGTTGAGATCATAGCAGATGGCAATGGCTAACTTTCCGAAATCACAATCAAAAACCGGCACGCTTGTACCCGGCATAATCCCTCCCTCTATTTCTCCAATGGTGGGGTAATTCTTGTCATACATTCCGACTGTTTCTCCGTTACGCCCAAGCAGCACACCTGTATTTCTCAATACACCGTTTTCGTCATATCTATTCATACTATACACCAGATAAGAACCTGTTGACTTTGCTACCGATGCAAAAAAAATCAAGTATCTGATTTTCACGCACTTTGATGTATTCATTTTTTTCAGCACGTGTCAGTCCCCATGGAAAATCGGCATTCTCAGGTAAAACGATCAGATCAGGATCATCGTGAATGACCTGATCCAGTTCCCGTTTCCAGAAGGCGATCATTTGATCGACCATCTATTGGTACCCTACATTTTTATCCAGCGTTGGGGTTCTTTCACCAATAGTAGCAACCCGTATCCGATTGGCTGCATTCACTGTATTAAAAAGGAGCATACAACACAAAATGTAGAACAACAGTACCCGTATAATACCTATTTTTAGTTTTTCTTTCATTTCACATATTGTATTGTTCTCAATCAAACATTTTAACAGGATAATAACTATCCAGATAACTGTCGGGACGGCATAAAATTCCTCTGTTCTAGATATACGCAATCAGCTCTATGCATCAAAGCCTTTTTTTTATTTAACCTCTTTGACCGTATAGGCCACTATTTTATTGGCCAATGTATCCTGTTGGTTCTTTGTAAATATCGAATCGATTTTGATTTCATAGACAAATCCTTTCCTGATTTCATCCAGGTGTAAGGACAATCTGGTATTTCCGGTCCCGGCGGTAAGATCTTTTATGCTGATCTCTTGTTCATCGACTCTTTCGGAACCGTATTTGGCATGATAATGATAATAATACCTTTTGACTTTTAGCAAGGAGGCCAAATCCGTTCCTGTCGGAATGGAGAGTGCTTTCGTAAAGGTCAGTTCAAAACCATCATTTGCCAATTTGATATCTTTTACATCGAAAGGAACTTTATTGGTAGCGGTGATTTTTTGTATCCCCCGATCTCCCAGCCACCCATGATCAGACTGACCTATCCACAAACTTCCGTCCGGAGCAATAGCCAGCCTATTATTTCCTTTTCGTAAACCCTGTCCATCAATAAAAGGTGTCACTGCGCCTTGCAACACACCATTTACTTCTTCGAGCATGACCCGTACCAGCCGCTCCGTGTTCATCTCTCCTATGATCAATTGCCCTTTAAAATGATCCATATTCATCCCTTTGCGAACGGCAATCGGTTGAGTTGGTGAATTGGCAATAATATCATGGGGGAAAATTACGGTAGGCTTCTCCCTCTGCGCGTCCAATGAGTCCACCCCCCATTCAAAAGGATTGCCTCTATGCCAATTTTTGTCCCATACCAAACTTGCGGGATGCCCATAAAAATTCCCTTCTCTTACATAGAATAAAGGACTAGAGCCCACCCAATCTCCTTGATTGTCCGTCACAAACAATCGGTCTTTGTCGTCTATGAACAGTCCATTGGGCGAACGAAAGCCCGAAGCAAAAGGAATAACCGTTCCATCCGGTGTCAGTTTGATGACCCAACCTCTATACGGTACCGTAGAGAACATCGCTCTTCCCTCACCCTTACCGTCCATGTTCAATTCTCCACGCAATTCCTCTCCCATACCTCCACCGGAAGAAGACGAATTGAGCGCGATATACAGATTCCCTTCTTTATCTTTTACAGGACCATACGCAAACTCATGATAATTTCCAGTCATACCAAAACCATCATACACCGTTTCATAAGAATCAGCCACACCATCACCATCGGTATCCTTTATGCGGGTCAGTTCGGGGAGCTGCATCACCAACAGTTCTTTTTCATTAACAACCAACAGGCCCAACGGCTCATGCAAACCATTGGCAAACAGCTTCCATTCACTTTTTTTCGGATCATAGATCATGATTTCACCACGCATAAAAGCAGCGACCAATCTTCCATCCGGCAAAAAATCCAAAGCTGCCACTTCGGCCGTCAAACCTTCGGGCATGGATATGGTCTCGACAGTATAGGATTGCTTAGCTTCTTTACTGTCGGATTGACATGAAGCCAATAAGAATACGGGAATTAGTAACAAAATAATCTTTTTCATCAAATCAGTTTTTTTAACGTGAGGGATATTGATTATAATAAGGCTTTTTAACAATCTATATAGACCTTATTTGATTATCCGGGCTTCTACTGTAAATTGTTTTCCTTCGTTTACACCCAGTTCCAAATGGTCTGCCGATAGTTCTTGTCCATTAAAATAATAATGGACAGCATCTGTATGTGTAAAATCAAAACGGACCTTATCTTTTAGCTGAGGAATCCTGAAAGAACGGACGAGGCCTTTGCCATCTTTGCTCTCCTTGATCAGTTCGAATACCGATATCCCATTGATGGTATAGTGAAATTCGGGATATCCACCGTCTACTATTTTATAACCTTTGAAATGAGGCTTGCTTTCCGACCCGGCATTTCCTATGCTAATGACAGCCTCTTTTGTTTCACGATAGAAAATATCCCCTAAGATCACAGCACGCGCATCTTTATGCCCTTTCCACAGATCCGTATTGTCCACAAAATCTCCTTTCCATGCAAATCTGAATCTACATGCTCCGGCATCCCAACAATACGAAAGTTTGTGCGGCAAGTGTACTGCAATAGCTGCCGGACCGGCCCCTTCTATGTACAATCGATACAGATAAGGAGGTTTTAACGGATAAGGATGGGATTGATGATGCACATGTCCCTCTTCTGGTTTCTTTCGGGTCGGAGAGATATGATTATCTTTCTCTATAGGGGGCATTTCACCGGAGGCATTGACGTACATCGCACCATACATCACAAACCCATGTCCGGGCAGTGTACATACATACGGATAGATACCCTCTTCTTTAGGGGCACGAAAAGTCAGTAACTCAGAATCGGCATGATGAAGAACAGCAGTATGCCATAATACATCACCACCAGGTGGCACATACTGATTTTTTAGACCTTTTGCCGTCATCTCCGTAGCCTTACGCACGACATCTTCTCTTTTTCCGGGTTTAAGAATGAGAAGATTGTGATCCATATCATCCGTATTCGTAAACTTGATCTTGACCTGCTGGCCGGGATATACGTGAAATCTCGGCAGGCTAAACTGTAGACCAGGCAATACCGTCATCTCTATCATCTTCTCCTTTTGTTGCCCTTGCGACATCTTCGGCAATAATACACTTACAAAAAGTACCAGGATGGCAGCCCATCTCACCCTCCCGAAGGCAGCAACGGAGTTAATTCCGAAAATAGATACGGCCATATATGTTTTGATTTTTTTCATTTCTTTTTAAAAAGGTTTTTATAATATTCAGACATCGTAAATATTCCTCCTGCACATTCATAAAAATGGGAGTCCAATTCAAATACGCCATTTGAAATCTCTGCCCACTTTTGGCCCACATATGGATGCCTGTTTTTCATGGTTTCCCAATTTTTATAATTCATATCTCCATTTGTCTCCATGAGCCCCATGCCTATGCCCGGAAAAGGGGGAAGTGCTGCCGCAATGTTTTTATTCCAGTCTATCAAGATAGGATTGACGGTGAGATCTGCACATAAACAAGGGATTGAATGTTCATAGGCTATTTTTGCAATCTTTAATGTTGCACTTAATGTCTTCGCGATACCTTTAAGGACGAAAGCCTTGTATCCCTGTTTGATTTTTTTGTAGGCGTCTCCTTCTGTATGTATGCTTTCGTCCGCACCGACCAATACCCCCAGATCAGACACATTCTCCTCATTTTCTTCCACAAAAGGCTCTTCATACAGCAATATCTGAGAGAAGGCACCTATTTTTCTGGCGTGGTCCAGGTATTGTTTAAGCAGCGCCTTGTCGGGATACCGTCCATTAGCATCCATGGTGTAGTACACTTTTCCACTGCTTGTTTGGGTTGTTTTCACATCCTTCAAAACCTCATGAATCTCGGTCAATCGATCTATATCCTTTTGCAACATCTCTTGATCATCGCCCGGAAATCCTGTTTTTATCTTAAAGACAAAGTATCCGTTTTCAGCAGCCTGTTTTACATATGCTATGGGCATATCATAGGATATCTGGTACATTACCGCTATTTTATCATTTTTGGAGGACAAGGATTCCCGGTAAGCTTGAGGAATGGTTTCGGAAAAAGTAGATAACCCATTCTCCTGTGCATAGAGCATCCATAATGCATTATCCACACTGAGTAGTGCATTGTAGACAAAGTTTATATTCAACTGATCGATACCTGTCAGTTGCTTACCCTCGTCATATAATTCGGGAATGAGCTGATCCATCAGTTGTATAGGGTCATTGAATTCATGGTTTATAATTTTTTGCAACGCCTTGTTTGTCAGCGTATACATCAATGCATTGCCCCCTGCCTCGGATGTGGAAGAAAATACATTCGCATCACCATATAAAACGCTTTGCGTAGCCATACCAAGAGCTTCAAATCCGCCTTTACTTTTTATATGAACGATATTTTGCCACAGTTCGGTCAGATAACCACCTTTAAATCCAAAATGATATCTTAGCTCTTCTCGCTGAAAATCAGAGTCTACGGAAATTATTTCTATGTCTTTCATCATATGTTTTTTTAAGGTTACGAAAGTGACGTAGGTTAAAAAAGTGATGCTTGTACATACACATTATAACTTCATCACCGCCATAACTATCATAACTTTATAACTATTATAATTTTACCATTAAAACGAGACTTTTGTCGTGAGGCCATATCGGCGTGGTTCGCCCAGATGAACCGCTCCAAAATCATAGGCATAACCAATATATTTTTCATTACCTATGTTTTCTGCCCAACATGCTATCTCCAGACGCTTGTATCGATAAGCTATCCGTGCATTGAACAGGCTGTAGGCGTCTTGATCGATCGTATTGGATAAATTAAAATATTGTTTACCGATATTTCTATAAGTGACCCCTCCTATCAATCGCGAATCCGATCCGGAAGAAAGATTTTGTGTGTACCATAAAGATAAGGCGGTTGTAGTACGAGGTGTAAAGACCGGTTTATTTCCACTATAATCTTTATTTTCTTCCTCATCTACTATTGTCAATCCTGTATACTCTGCATCGGTATACCCCATGTGACCATTCACTTCAAGTCCCTTGACCGGGATCGCCGAAAGTTCGAGTTCGGCACCTTTACTAGTCAATTTCGCACTGTTATGGATCAGCGTCAAGGCTTCAGGCATGACCAAAACCGGAACCTGCCCATTCCTCATACGCGTATAAAACAGCGTAACATTCAATTTTAGCTTTCTATCCGCAAACATGTTTTTACTGCCTATTTCGACATTGTCGCTATACTCCGATGCGTAGGTAGACAATGGCTTCTGCGAAGGATCCGATGATAGCGGACTGATACCTCCAGCTCTGAACCCTCTGCTATAGGACGTATATACATGATGGAACGTCGAGAAACTATATCCTAATGCAATCTTTGGGCTTACATTGCTATACCCTATAGAGGTTGAGGTATCGGACCGGGTGACGACCGCTTCTCCTCCATCCGGTACAAAACGCCCCTCTATCTGTTGTCTTTTGTGTTCATAATCATATCGAAGGCCAGCTGTCAATGTCAATGATGAAATGGGTTGATAATCTATCCCTGCAAAAACAGCCAGACCGGCACTATTCAGCTTGTTGATACTTATATCCGTGAAATTGGTCATCGGCGCACCAAGCATATCCGCATCTTTTCCATAATATGTACCCTGTTTGACCGGATTATCTTGTACAAAACCATAGATGCCCGTATTCCATTTAAATTTTGAAAACGTATGCAGAGGAGACGAAAAACGTGTTTCGTGCATCAAAACTTTATTACGATTCCAATCCTTGCCATAATTATTGACGATAGCGATCATGTCATACGCTGAAAAATCGCCATCTATAGGGTCTTCATAAAAACGATAATTTTCCTGATATGAGGTCTGTGTATTCAACAAAAAACCATCATGTAGATACCTCGCAGATAAAGATAGGTTAAGGCTCCGATCCTGCATCGTAGTATTACGGTTCTGCGTGATTTGAAACGGTTCACCAAAGGCCTGCTCTACACTCGAAACAAGAGGAAATGCACCTCTGTTCAACTGTTGCTGATGTTTCACGTTCAAAAGAAAAGACAATCGCTTATTAGCCTCATATTTCAGAAAATAGTTCCCTTGCCCCAATTTCAAGCCATCATAAGAAGAATCGGTAAATTTGTTGAAAAAAAAGCCTTGCCGAACCGAAAATAAACCTGCCGCACCAAAATAGAGTTTGTCTGCTACCAATGGGGCTTTTATACCTGCACTATAGCGTTGCAAATTATAATTGCCATAATCCAGCTGTACGTATCCTTTCATTTGGTTGTCCGGTTGCTTTGTGATAATATTTATGACTCCTCCACTGGCATTTCGGCCGTATAGTGTACCCTGCGGCCCCCTCAATACCTCTATCCTTTCTACATCATTAAGTTGTGAAATATACGAATCCAGACTAAACTGGTTGACACCATCGATATAAGTCGCTACCGTAGGTTCATAGGAGGTAGAAGCAATCCCCCTTATGCTCACCACACTTCGCAGATCTCCCGGATGAGCCGCATACAAATTCGGAACTAAAGCACTTAGCTCAGCTATATCCCATAGCTTAAGCGCATCTATCTGCCGGGAGTCCAGTACATTGAGGCTAGCCCTAGTTTTTTGAAGGATTGTCTCTTTTTTATCGGCCGTGACGACAACTTCAGGGATGTATTGAGCTGTCTTTTGCAAATGGATTTCTTTGTAATTGGAGCCAGGATTGACGACAAACTCTTCTACAAAATCCGTAAATCCTCCTGCTTGAACCTGTAAGATGTATTTCGCCGGAAGAATATCTACTATACTAAAATTGCCCTGTGCATCGGAAGATATTCTATAAGGTGTCCCGATCAAAGAAACAACTGCACCTTTCAATCCAGAGCCTTCGCCCATCACGCTCCCTTTCAACACTGTCGCATGCTGTGTCTGTCCATACCCAAAGGATAAAAAAGTGATCATAAAAGCTACAATAGCAATTTTCATCTTAACCGTTTACGTTACCGAAATATTTAAAAAAATATATTGAATTATTCCAACATTAAAATCCTATTAAAAAGGATTGTTCATAATTTTGGTGTACTAAAAAGACTAAATAACTCTTATCTCTTTATCAATATTAGACTAAGGTAAAATTTTAACATTATAAACACAAATATTTTTTGGTATTTAGTCGGCTCTTTATTAAGATTTTGATCAAGCAAACCCTCAAAGTCATTCCGACAGCCTGTCCCGAAAGCATTCGCATTAGCGTCAAGACAAAGGGTATAACCGTTCTTTTATGTCATCACCGAGTTTCCTCGGTACAGGCTCTGATGCCTGCCGACTGCGTAGCAGGCATCAGGGACGTGTTGGTGGCTGTGGGGCTGATGCAACATTGGATCTTTCAACTATATAGTTCTTAGATCCCTCCTATCGTCGGGATGACAAAAAAACGCTTAACGTAACACCAAGCGCACACGTACCGCGTGTGCCTAAGTCTGTGGAAAAAATCAGTGTGCAAAATCAGGGGTCACTGCATAAGTCCCTACGCCTGTCGTTTCAAAATAACCAACATTCTCTTTTGCCTGGATATCTAATCTTTGAACAATCTTATTATTTTTCACCACTTTCCATTTTCCTTCTTTCAGTCCCGGCATGACAACTCTTGTTGCCCCTTTATTTTGTACCTTAATAGAAAATGACTGATCGACACGACTATTCCTACCTTGGGTTACAATGTTGTTGTCACCGATATAAATCACATCCCCTACTTCATTTTGGATATGTACCAGCGCTAATGGTGCATGATCCCCATCGACCATCTGGAAAACGGTAAGAAAACGATTCGTTTGTTTTTTGTCCTTATAAGATACAACCACCCGATGTCCTTTTCCCTCAGCATGATTGGTTGCCGGAGTTTCCAATTGTACACCAAATACATTTGTTGCGGACAAATCAGACAATACTTCTTTTGTGTAGCTTAAAGAATCCGGTGTCAATATGGACACGTGTGTCTTCCCTACCCTTCCGCCTAACGTATTCTGTAGTACAAATCCATCTTTTTTTACTTCCGGAAGATGATGGGTATTGATCTGCCAATATTTGGCTATCTCTTCATCTTTTGTTTCCATATCGTCTGCCAGGACAATAACTGCCGGAACATCCTGTCTCTCTAGGTTCAGAAAGCAAAAGCTTCGTGTATAATGTTTCACTTTATCCGTATAAGCACTTTTCAAATCCACTGCAAAGTAGCTATAAAAAGGTTTCTTATCGTTAGTCCCCATACCTGTAGATAGCACTTCTCCGTTATGGAACCAAGGATCGGATTGAACCTGTTGGGGTGATACAGGAGCACGTTGGTTAAGACGTGTTCCCCCATCGTTGACTTTACTTCGGGTAAATTCTTCTTTCGGATCCACGGCCAGCATCATGCTATGGGCTACCGAACGTTTGTTGAATCCCATATCATAAGGTGTGCCGTAGAACCTGTACAGCCCGATGTCTCCAACCTGGAACCCTCGATAGTAAATCTGCAAGGATCCTGCATCAGCATGTTGATGATTCCCGAAATGATAGCCTCCACCTTTTATTTCGGCCACGACATCATCACTATCCTGTCCTATATTCCATCCTGTACGGGCTACCATGGAACCTAGCACTGGTCCGAAATCTTTTGTAAGCGGCAACGATGCCAAACTTGGTTCTGCTTGCAGATCCGGATCATTTAACAATAAAAATAAAACCGGATTATTTAAATTGCCATGTCTCAGGAATTCTCCTTTCACTATAGGGTCTTTGCTGTAGGTGTACATCAAGAACATCACCATTGGAGACTTCCAATAATAGGGCTGCCCGGGTTTTCCAGAACCAAAGCCATCACCATCGCGCAGCATTTCGCCGCCTGCTGTACGCATGTACAGCCAAAAGTACGGTAGATTCTTAAGGTTATCATCAAACACGCGTTTGCCAGTCATCCGATAGTAAAGCCACGCCGCGTGCATCTCCCAAGCAAATCGATAGGAACCGTATCCAACTCCCTGATTGTGCCGAGGCGATTGATATTCGAACCGCCGCATGGGAACCAATTCTTCTAAAATCGCATAAGACACATATTGATAAGGAAGTGGATCTTCGTCATGGATAGCTATACTCATGGCCAAAAAATCTCGGTTGACCATCGCTTCATTGCCGTGGCCATTCAATATTTTTGTTCTAAAAGGCGGCCAACCTATTTCCATATCCATAGACAGCCTCATCAAATGCTTGATAAGTGTTGCTTTCTCTTCCTCTGATAGCAAGTCGTACGTCCAGTCATATACCAAAGAAGCGGTATAAATTGCACGTCCAAGTTCTCTCGTGATATCCAAGATATTTCCAAACTCTACATTTGCCAGATAATTAACCGTAAGATCAATAGCCTCCCGACCGATTTTCCGGTCACCCGTCATCAGATAGTAGAAAGCCTTTGTCTCTGTAGCCTTTTCCAAAGCCACATTATGGGGCATTTCCTCTTCTGGGTTAAATGTAAAAACAAAAGGGACGACAGCTTCTTTCTTTAGTTTTTCCCAAACGGCACGATTTTCTTCTTTTGTCAGATTTTCCTTCACCAAAGGCAACGATTCCCGGTTCACCCACAGGCGTGGATGACCCGAAGGGGGCTGTACGGTTGGTTTGTAGTTTACGGCACCTGCAGGTACTTTCGGTGGGGTATATTGCCGTACCTCCATATATTCCAAACGAACACCTCGGGGGAGCCAAATTTTTATTTCCTCCTCTTCACCATTCAACTGAAAAATACCGGTACGCTGCAATGGTCTGTCCCACGGCACATACACAACCCGCTTCGTAGCTCTATTATTCCCGATCTGCATACGCATAAACAAGGACTCAAATTTTGTCTTCGCCTTCTTCATCAGTGCTGCACCTTCTTCATCCGTGACAGCGTAAGTCTGCATAAGGTAATGTCCGGCTTGCGGAGCTTTTAGTACGAAGCTCATGTCTTCTTCTTCCCGTTCACCATTAATTGCTTCGCGAATATCCGGTTTCAATGTAAGACCGTTTTTATTCGCCAGCCGTTCGTCGGTTACGATGTGAGTGGTCTTTGGATTTAATCGCGCACTCTCGAAATCCAGACGCAGCGCTTTGCCTCCCTGAAAAGTCTTGACCTGTGCATGTTGCGCGTACACACCACCAACGCCTATAATCACGATGATGAACATAAAGGAGAAAAAATGACGTACCATAAATTTTGTGTTTGCTTAGTTATTCATATTGCTCAAACTCATTTTATCCCGAATAGGGTGTACACGGCCTTATTCCTGTGACAGTTGCTGTACTTCCTCATCGGTCAATGCCCGATTATATATTCTCAAGTCATCCAGTACACCTTTGAAAAAAGAGGCAAAATCCCTCGTCCCAATACACAAAGGTGCATCTCCCATCTGCGGAATCACCTCATAATCTGTAAAATGCCCCGTATTCCTATGCGTCCCGTCTCTATAAATCTTGATAGTATTGTTAGCAAAATCATACACGATACAAATGTGTATCCATTCCCCTATTGAGAGCGCGTGTTGAAAAGAGGCTCCAGATCCTAGACCGCCCGGAAGGTTAAACACATAGCCAGATATCCTATTGGGTCTGTAACTATCCTTGTTATAGATCCTGAACACATATTCATGCTTTCCGTTCCTACCTTTTCCCATCCAGTGTACGTAAGGTTCAGAAGTTTGTGTACGTGAGAAATTCAGCGCCTCTATCCGCATCCACACCGAAACCGTAAACTCTCCCGTAGTAGCAATGCTCAGATAATCTTTGTGCTGTATATCTATATAGCTGTTCTCCCCGTTGAAACGGGCAGCAAGACCATATACCCCGTGTCTATTCGAAGCGGCTGTCACATGATGACTCACGCCATGATTGCCATTGGTTGTATGATCTTTGCTGTCACCCCCATCGAGTGGATACCAAGCTATCAATCCCTCTTGTGGAACGACAACAGACGGAGTTTCCTCTGTATGTTCCTCTCCGTCCTCTTTATCCTCCGCTCGCAATTCTGAACCACTTTTTCCGCAGCTGCCGAGACAAATTGCCACACATACAACAATCCTTGAAAGCAATATATTTTTTTTCATAAGGCCTGTATAGAAGATGCATTCATAAGCGGCATAATACTATTCGGAACCACTAAAATCCATTCTCTTTTATAGCTTCAGAATATTTCTTATCAGTTTTTCGCACGCTGTGGCATATTTTAGCATCCCGATGTCTGTAGGGTGTGTACCATCTACCGAATCGTTCATATCCAGTCCGATATCCTCCTTTGTCAAATAGTACAGTCCCTGCACCCCTTTGGATTTCAACTCCTGATAGGCTTCACGGGACAGACTGTTCGTCCGCAGAATACCTTTGGTTCGGGTAGCATTAAGCCTCCCTTCTGTAAAATGTGACCCATCAACGAGAATGATCGGCGTATGTGGATGCTTTTCCCGGATCGCATTGACCGCATAGGTGATTTTGGATTTTATATTGGCTGTCTCGCCTCCCAGATTGGGCAAACAATCTAAGACGAACACCTTGGCTTCCTTTTCAACGATCATATCTACCACTTCTTTTTCCAGACGGCCATTGCCCGAAAAACCAAGATTGGCTACGGGCATATGTAGATTTCTGTCCAGGATATTAGTCCAGCCCATACCCGCTCGGGAGGCACAGCCGCCCTGCGCAATGGAAGTTCCGTATACCACAATGGGTTTTTCGGCAGAAGCCGGAATAAATTTAAAAGCATTATCGGAGGGAACACCTATTTCCATCCATTGCACGCTATTGTACAGGGGTAGATACAGATGAAATGTCCTGCCATCTTTATACTTTTCCTTATCCAGATTTAGGCCGGTATAGGTATAGGTGACGGTATCCTTAAATTTATACTTACCATACGTCCATGCCCAAGACCCATCGCTATTCTCCGCAAATAAATCTACACCTGAAACGCCCGTCGCAGGAAAATGGTTCATCGCATAATTCTTATTGCTCAGCACATACCGTATCGTAATGTCCTGGGCGTCTGTCTTAAAAACCAGCTTAAGCCCGGCAGCATTTCTCGATAGTTTCCATACCGGGCTTCTGACCACACTTTCCGCTTTAGCAGGCAGCCTGTCATAAAAAGAATGGACATCACTCCCTGTCCACAGTTGGTTGTGCACAGTCAGAAATTTTTCGGAAGCAGGATTGTACCAGACAAAATCTACTCCCTTTTTCGCTTGGGCAGAGGCCATAGCTCCCGGAAAGAGCAACAGCATTAAAAGTAACAGTTTACTATAATTCATATTTTATATTCTTTGGTCCAACAAAAAAAGGTGCAAATATACACTATCCAATGATACATGCAATATTAGCACCCTCGGTATTCTCCGGTTATCGTAACGAAACTAAACCAGTATTACGCCTATACCTACTATTTTTTATTGGCTTCTTTTATTGCTTTGGCTTTATCCTTTAGATATTTTGTTTGCTCAGGATTCAAGATTTTCCAGTATTCCTTGGCTCTATCACCGATTAGTTTCTTTCTTTGTGCTTCAGAATCTTCTTTTGACAAGGATTTATCCGCCTTTAGCGCTTTAAATTGGGCATCATACCTAGCTACCAATTCCTTCACCGCCGCACGTTGCTCATCAGTCGCGTTGATCTCATCCATTACCTCGGTAGAATAGTATTTAATCGCCTGCCCATAACTTTCAGCGGAAAGCACGACCAACCCAAAGACAAGTGCCACCATCAACATTACTTTTTTCATGATTTTTAAATTTAAAAGTTTATATAATTTGATTATTTAACACATTATGCGTTTACGTTAACGAAAATAAAGAAAACACTTCAGAATACAAAGCTTAATTTTCATCTGTCTAATTTTTTCTTCAATGGCTGATGAGACCTCGACGTAAATAACCGATCCGCCACCGCGGAGAGCTCATCGCAGATAATCATTGCCCTGTGTGCCAATAATTATTTACATCTCGGTTTCATTTATAAATTTTTTAAAGCCTCTGGAATAAGCATCCTTTACCCTTCCATCATCATCCCTATAAATAAAATAAGCTTCCATCTTTTTACCTTCCAAAAACCGCAAAGCTTCCTCCACCCCCATCCCCATCAATACATTGTCGTAGGCATCGGCCGTGATGGCATCTTCTGCAACGACTGTCACACTGATCATATTGGTCTTGATCGAAAATCCTGTCCTTGGATCCATCAGGTGAATGATCTTTGATCCATTGCTTTCTACATACTTTCGATAATCGCCCGAAGTCGTGACAGCACCTCTCTCCAAAGTCAGCACCTTACCTATGATCGGCTGCTGATAGGCAAAATCTGCGGGCATTTCTATACCTACTTTCATATATTCGCCATCCGGTTTTTTTCCTTTCACCCGAAGTTCCCCTCCGATCTCGACCAAATAGCAGGATATCTCACGGCTCTCCAAAAAATCTGCTACACAATCCACACTATATCCCTGTGCTATACCATTGACATCGATCTTCACACAAGGCATACTTTTGATCAAGCTGTCGTTTCTCAACATGATCTTGTCCGAACCTACACAAGTGAGCAATTCCTGTATCCTTGCCGTGTCCGGAAGAGATTCAATGGTCTTCTCTGCAAATCCCCAGGCACGTACAATCGGATATATCGTGATATCAAACGTACCTTGCGAGCGGACATAAGCTTCCAGGGACTTTTCCACCACTTTTTTCAAATGCCCATCTACCTTGGTTCCCTTATCGGAATCGTTAAATTGACTGATTGTCGAATAAGGTTTATATATAGATAGCGAACTGTCCAAACTAGCCAACATATCTTTGATCTCATGGACCGAAACGACACTATCCTGTGCATAATATATCACCGTATAATCCGTTCCCTGCGCATACCCTCGAATGGTGAACTTACGTGGCTCATTGCTCCATACCCATAGAGGAAGCAGTACCCCTATTAAAATATATCCAATCTTCACTTTTGATTTTAACATTACTCTTTTTTCTCTCTACTGGATACTAGGACTACAGAACAAGAAACAGGGTTTAAAAACCTACACAACCACACAAAACTGTTCAGTATACTTACTTCCAGTACATGAGATTTTAAATTTTCACAAATATTTTGTTGCGGTATAGGAAATACAAAAACAACCATACCAGTGCTACCGTTCCCAATGACTGGTAGAATGCGTGCCACTCTTCAGGAGCATACATATAAAAACCTTTAAAAAGCCTTTCAGATGAATATTTAAAACTTATCAATGAAGTACCCAAATAGATAACCAATGAGTTGACACCGATCACCTTAAAGAAAAATGCCCATTTTTTATAGCCCAGCACATCAATAACCCAGTAGAAAAATGCCATAAACAGAAATGCCATACCCCCTGTCAGCAATATAAACGAACTTGACCACATATGTTTATTGATCGGAAAAAATGTACCCCATATCAATCCCAAGAGCACTCCCAAAATACCCATAACAGTCAATTTCAACACTTTGCTATATTCTCCCGTGACAGATGATCTTAATGTATCCCCTGCTATGAGTCCAAAAATAGTAAGACAGGACGCGGAGAAGAATGTTCCAAATGCCAGTTCGTCATAAGTACCCTGTAAAAGTCTGCCCGGCATTACCGTACGATCAATCCATCCGGGCAGGTTGCCTTCAAATGAAAGGTCACCGGCACCATATCCCGGCACCGGAATCAAAAATACGGCAGCACAGTACACCACCAAGATACCAGCGGCAATGTAGAGTAATTTTCTGGGACTGGGAAAGTTCAGATACAATACCGTAGCAAAAAAACAGGCTACACCTATGCGTCCCAAAACACTCCCAAACCGTATATTTCCGGGTTCTAAGATAGTAAGGGGATTATTTTTGTCCAATATACCCAGAAATACTAAAATCAGCATACGTTTAAACATACTTTTGTATATCTGCGAATGGGTAGCTCCACTCTTCAGGCTATTGTTGATGCTATACACCATGGATACCCCCGACATAAAAAGAAAAAGGGGGAAAATAAAATCATAGAAAGTAAAACCATCCCACTTTGGGTGTTTCAACTGGTCGGCAACCATGTCTATCCATCCCCAACCTGTTTTGCCCTCCAGCAAGAGCAAAGGTGCTGCACCCCCGGTAATCATAAACATATCAAAACCCCTCAAGGCATCGAGTGATTCCAATCGCTTTTTTTTAAAAGATCCCTGCCCGTCATTGGCCTCACCAGCTTGGACCTGCTCGGTCTGCTTATGTGGTTTCTCTTGCATTTTTACAGATAAATCAATGGATGAATATATTTTAAAGCTATGTGAGTTAGGAGGTTATGGAGGCTTCAAACCTACTTAACCATTGTAACCACCATCACCTCTGTCACTTTATTTTATTTCAGTAAGACAGGAGCCATTTCCTTTTGCCAGATAGCATAGCCATCGGCATTCATGTGCAGGCTGTCCTTTGTGAATATAGCTCCTATCGGTTGACCATCCGACCTCAGCATTTTACTGTAAACATCAATAAATTGAGCATTTTTTTCCTTTTTCAGAAAGTTTTCAATCATGGCATTTACCTCTGCTGTACCCTCCAAAAACCGCCTTCTTCTCGGACTTGGCTTGATGGAGATATAGGTCACGTTGACCTTTTTTCCCAAATGCTGACGAATGCCATCATACACCGTCTTAAACCTGTTGAATATGGTATCAGGCGTAGCACCTTTAGACAAAAAATCGTTTTCTCCACAATAAATAACAACTTGCTTCGGGTTATAGGGATAGATCACATCCTCCGCATACCGAATCAGATCCGTGAGGTGAGCCCCTCCAAATCCTCGGTTCAGCATGGTGTGGTTCGGAAAATATGCCTGCACATCTTTCCATCTGGTGAAGGACGAACTACCAACCAGCAAAATAGGATCCTTTGGTGGTGGGGTAATGCTATCTTGTTTTTTAAACTTTTGAATATTATCATAATAGCGTGGCTTCTCCTGCGCAAAACCATTGTGGTATTGCAAGAAAAGAACAATTGCTAACGTAAAATATTTCAATGCTTTCATATTGATTTTATTTTCTATACATACTGTTTATTTAACCTCAAACTTTTCTTTTCCATCAGAAAAGCAGAGTCTAGCTGTCGTTTTCAATCCATTTGCTGCTATCTCCTTGCCTGGACGTTGCTGTGCCACAAAAGTCATAGAAAAACCATTAGGTCCAATAAGCTGTCCTCCTATACCACCTTCAACATTAAATGTCTTTACTTCATAAGCAGAAGCCTTGGTACCTTTGCCGGGGACAATAAAGTAGGCTTGCACCGTATTTCCGGTAGCTTTATGACTGACCGTACCTGTGGAAATAGGGACATTCTCTTTTTGATCGACTTTATAAATCCAACCCCTTCTGATCGGTTCGGTCTGACCTTTAATGACACCAGTCTGCATACTTTTATTATCCTGACGTATCGGCAAAATATGGAGATTCGATTTTTTACCCTGCACGGTCAGCTTGTTGTCCGAAACAGCAATAGGGTGCTCACTTTGAAACAGTGCTTCGTACAAATTCTCGTTGGCATTCGCAGTTCCCAACCAATCGATCATCAACCACAGTCCGGGCTTGACAAACAGAATATCCCGTTGATGGGTGAATGCTACTAACGTGTCTGGCCTTTTTTCGCCAATATACTCAAAATCCGCATAGCCATTATTATATACAGCGCTCAAAAAATCAAATTTATCATTACTCGTCCAGGCTGCCTTATTCTTTACCCACTCCGTCTCCTTAGACTTCTTGTTTTCGTACAGTTCCTTCCGCCCATGCCTCATCTGGCTCAGTCCGTTGGGGATCACTGTATTGTGGGCTAGGGATGACCGATAATATTTTCTCCATACACTCGCTCTGTTGTATATGTAAAAACCGGGATCTATCAAAAAGAGCTCTCCATCCGCCGCCAATTCAAAGCTGAGCTTATCTTCCTGCTGATGAGCCGTGCCATAAGGTCCAGCCTTGACCACCATATAGTTGTCCGCTTTGGCCCAGCCCGACCGCATGACATAATATCCTGCCCAATCAAAGGAGACGGAAGTATAATCCGGTTTGGTCCCTTGCCGTCCATCACTTCCATACCATTGCAGTACACCGGTATCTCCGATCGTTCTGGTAATACCCCTTATCCTTTTACGGATGTCTCCACCATTGTCACTTCGCTGCCTCATCTCGTTAAATGCAGGAATCGTACCGTCCGGCCTTGAAATATTCACTACGAACTCTGCCATCTTTTTCAACCTTTCCCTGAACTCCGCCGGAACTTCCTTTCCCGCATCATTTGCAGTGACCATGAAAGAAGCAAACGAGCTCATTACGCCTTGATGATAGCTTGGGCAAAGCTCTGTTTCCACCCCGTCCGGATAGACCACACCCTTCATCTGGTCCAGCCCTCTTTCCAGTGCCCAGTCCGTCCAGGTTTTTGACTTGGTAAATTCGGGAAGACATAGCGATATCCTCAAGAGTACACCTGCGTCTGCCACCCCCATATTGTGGTAATTGAGATACGGGTATTTTTCCATCCGTAACATGTGGTTATATATCCCTTGCATAATAATAGTAAAACTTTCGGGATCCAGGCTGGGGGATTCTATAATAGAGAACAAGGAATACACGGTATTGCTTAGTCTGGAAGAAACCGACAGCTTACTATACATCAACCGATCAAACTCTGAAGGGATATTGCTATTGTTTTGTGATGGCCTCTCCTCAAGTGGTACGGGATACTTCTCTATAAAATCACGCATCAAATAGATCAGTTCTTTTGCAAACCGTTCGTCTCCGGTAGCCCTATAGGCTTGTGCCAGCTTAGGTAACCCTCTAAATCTGACCGTATTGACCACCCATTCGGGATTTAATTCCAATCCATTCCTGCCGGTCGGATTATACAACCAGTCAATTCCATTCTCAAAAGTATAGGTCACCCCTTGATACGAATAAGTTCTTTTGAGTAATCTTTCAGCCTCAGACTGTTTTTTGGAGGCATCTTTTTTCAAATCCCCTATTTTAAGTATTTTTTGCGCCAATCCTTTGTTTGCCACAAAATAGGTAAACAAAGCTTTTCCTGCCCCCTCATAATCCTGTTTTGCCACGGCTGTCCGTACCGTATTTAACTTGGAATTTCCTGCATCCAGCTTATCGTAAAAATCTTGTGGATCCAACGAAAAAACAGGGTAATCGTACACAGGAGAAGGTTTTAATCTGTCTGTATCTGTCTTGCTATGCGCAAGAGGAATGCGACCTTGAGCCACATGGCCCAACGATACAAAAAACAAAACGATGGTAATAAATCTTAAATTCATGTACAGTGATTTTTTATATATGCCAATCTATTTCTGCAGGCTCATTTAGGTGAAATAATCAAAATATACTCGTTTACGTTACTGAATATAACGTTTCTCTCCATCCTCACCAAGCTTTCATTCAACTTTTTATGCGCATACCTATTTATCTTGTCCTAACTACACTTTTAAAACTTAGGACGGTAAGCGCTAATTTCTTTTAAGGGTAAAAAAACCTTGCATTCGTTTACGTCGGCCTTTATCCAGGTATTCCAACTTGTAGAAATATGTGCCATCCAAAGTGCCCTCACCAGAGAACACATTCCTTCGGTTGTCATATCCCACAATCTCTGCCCGAACCTTACCGTACTGATCAAATATGATCATTTTGTTGTCCGGATAACGGTGGATGCCCTGGATGACCAGTATGTCATTGATCCCATCTCCATTCGGAGATAGCGCGGAATTTACCTGAACCGCTTCAACCTTGTCATTGACTACCTCAATCGTTGCTTTGACAGGATCGGCAGGCTCATGGTTATCATCACCTGCCTGCGTAGCCGTCACAACGATCAAACCTCCTCGGTACAAAACAAGGCTATGGGCTGATACCGTAGCCACCGTCACATCATCTACCGCCAGTGTCACCGGAAGATTGCTATTGGACGAAACAGGCAGCTCCACCACGCCATCACTCAGCAAAACCTCCCCCGGTGCCGACAAACTGATCTGTTGTCCGGCTTTGGTTATAGAAAATTCTGCTCCGGTAAAATGGATGGTATAATTGCTCGAACTCAGTGTACCCTGTCCAATCGCATACACGCCTACGTTCTCCCCCTCTTCCCGGGATAGCGATCCGCTGAATGCTGTGGATTCCGTATCATCGTTTATCAGTCCGACTGCCGTAAAAGTCAGCTCCGGATCATCTTTACCATATACTTTGTGTTGTATGGCTGCAGTCACCACTACCTCTACAGGATCTACCTGTATATTCAGCACCTGCTCTACACCTTCAAAGAAATCCGTTTCTTCCAAACTGACGATCAATGTGCTTTCCCCGCTGCGGATGGCCGTGGCATCGAAAGTACCGGGAGAAGGAATTGAAAAATGAAGCAATGGCTCAGGCTCAGGATTCGATACCACACTCACTACCGGAGCTGGTAGATCAGTATTACTGTGGATGACTTTCAGTATCCCGGTATCGCCATAACGGAGCTTTATCCCAACTTCGGGCACCTCATTTTCACTCCACAGCACGTTCAGCACAGGGATTTCCCGGGCGTATGACCGTTCAAAAGCCCCGATATCTACATTCGTCCCCTGTACACGCCGATTGCCGTCCAGATCTGTACCCCATGCAGCATCAATGCCTTTCGTAGGCATAGGGTTCCCTTCTCCGCCTCCTGAGGATTGCAGGGCAGACCATAGTACTTCGTTGCTACCCGCATCGATAGCCGGACTACTTTCTCGTAAGAGGTAAATTCCGGCCGCAGGGGCTTCAAAAAGATCCCCTACCGTCAAGCCCGAAGGGATATCAGCGATATTACTGCCTCCGTCGTTGCCATTAATGAGGTTGTTGTTACTTTTGCCACTGTTGACCCCGACATTGATACCGTTGCTGGCATTTACATTACTAACATTGATGGTACTATTTTCAGTCCCCGATAAATTAGTATTACCCCATATAATGGAATTGTTTATTATAGGCAGCGCATTAATACCGGTACTGCCCCGTACTTGGTTTCTGATTCCTGCCCCCGTAGCTGCTTTATTGCCGGAGATGGTCACATTCGTCAAGCTCAAAAGGTCAGCTCCATCGGCACGTATGCCCCCACCGGTCCCACTGGTATGAATAGCCTCATTGCCGTAAATAAGCACATTCACCATTGTAGTCGATGTTGCTCCCCATGTGTGGAAACCGCCACCATAGCCCGCCACGTTCTTAGCTATCTCGGAATTAGTGATAGTCATCCTACCTGCATTGAATATTCCGCCTCCGAGACTGGATGCTGCCGTGACTCTATTATTTCTTATCGTTACATTAGTCAATACAGTATGTCCCGTCCCGTTGACAACATACAAACCTCCGCCCCGACTATCAGCCTGGTTTCCGGAAACATCTAAATTTCTCAGCAAAGGGCTTCCCCCACTGTTGTAAATACCGCCACCTGTTCGTTCTTTGTCAGTTGCTCCGGTGAATGTTACATCATCCGCACTCCCTCCTGTAATGGTAAAGCCATCCAATATCGCTGAACTGCCCGTACCGGAAACATTAACCACATTGTAGCTATTCCTGCCTTTGATCTGTGTAGTCGGAGTGGTGATGATGATCGCCTCATCGTTTCTATCAATATCTCCAGACAATATAGTGAGATTATTTTTCCAGTCGCGTTCGTCCAAACTGATCTCGGTACCGGCAAAGCCACCGTAAACGGCTACCCCATTTGACAAGCGAAAGCTAGCCTGGCGCTCAGCAACGGTCACGTTGGACGGATCCGCCGGAACTGTTGGCGTGTACACGCCTTTAGCCACCCAGATCTGATCGCCGTATCTCGCTTTATCCAATGCCGCCTGCAAATCTGTATGAGCCCCCTCCCAAGTCAGCCCATCTCCAGAGGCAGTATTTTCGGCATTGACATAATGGGTCTTCCGGTCAAGCTCTACCTCCCACTGCTCATCTTCCGCTACAACACAAATCCGCTCCCTGGTCACCAAACCGCTACCGGAGATCTCATTGCCCGGTTCTTGCTGTGCAATAAAAGTCAATATCTTGCCGTCCGGTCCTGTCAGCTCTCCGCCGATCCCTCCTCCTTCGATCGCAAATGTCCGGACGGTATAAGCGGAAGATCCGGCTCTTTCTCCCGGAACAATAAAATAAGCCTGTACGGCCTTGCCGGTCACTCTTTGAGCAACAGCTCCAGCGTACATCGAAACCAGCTGATCGCTGTCCGCTTTATATATCCACCCTCTTCTGACCGGCTCCAATTGCTCCGATGCCACATTAGCTTGAAGCTCCTGTCCTTCCTGCTCTATGGGCAAGATATAGAGGCCGGACTGATTGCCCCGGATAAAAAGGTTTTTTCCCGATACACTCATCGGATACTGGCTCTGAAACAGGGCCTCATACAGGTTCTCGTCCGAGTTGCCCGGATCCATCCAATCGATCATCAACCATAGCCCCGGCTTGATAAATAAGACATCTCTCTGATGCCCAAACTCATGCAGCACGCTAGGTGTACTCCCTGCTACATGAATGAGCTCCGCATATCCGCTTTCATATTTAGCGCTCAAAAAATCATATTTCTCATTGGTGAGCCATATAGCATCATTCAGCGTGTTATTTTCCCACAGGCTACGCTGGTGGTTTCTCATCTGGCTCAATCCATTGGGGACAACCGTGTTGTGCGCCAGAGACGACCTGAAATATTTTCTCCAGATACTGCCACTGTCATAGGTATAAAAACCGGGATCGATCAAAAAGGGCTCACCGTTGGCAGACAGCTCGAAGCTGAGCTTGTCCTCCTGCTGATGGGCCAGACCGTAAGGGCCGGCTTTGATGGCCATGTAGTTGGCATTTCTGTCCCAGCCCGACCGCATCACGTAATATCCGGCCCAATCAAATGACGTGGACGTATGTTCCGGCGGTGTTCCCTCGCTGCCACTGCTGGCGTACCACCTGAGCACCCCGTTCTCGTTCGTGGCATTAGCGATATTCCTCACCCTGCTCCTCACGGCTGTACTGGCTCCATCGCTCTGCTTTACTTCGTTAAATGCAGGCAGGTAGCCATCCGGTCTGGCAAGGTTCATCAGAAATCCAGCCATCTTTTGAAGCTTTTGTACAAATACGGACGGAACTTCATTTCCCGCAGCGTTAGCGATTTCCATAAAGCTTGCAAAATTATTCATCACCCCCGTGTGGTAGCTTGGGCAAAGTTCTTTCTCGACTCCATCCGGATAGACCACACCATTCATCTGGTCAAGCCCCCTTTCCCAGCCCCAGTCCATCCATTCTTGGGACTTATTCAGTTCCGGAAGGACAACCGCCATCTCCAGGATTACCTTAGCATCCGTCACCCCCATATTGTGATAATTGAGATAAGGGAACTTTTCCATTCTCAGCAGATGGTTATAGATACCCTGCATAATGGTGACAAAGCTGTCGTCATCCAAGCTTGGGGATTCTATAATGGCAAACAGCGAATACACCGTACTTCTCAATCTGGAAGATACCGAAAGCTTGCTGTACATTAGATTGTCAAATTCTGAGGGAATACCTCCCGAATGTGTTTCATTTAACGGAACAGGAAATTTCTTGATAAAATCCGTCATGAGGTAAACCAGTTCCACGGCATAACGTTCATCCTTGGTCGTCCGATAAGCATTTGCCAATACGGGTAACCCCCTAAACCTCACAGTATTCACCACCCACTCAGGGTTTAGTGCGATACCATTCCTACCGGTCGGGTTATACAGCCAGTCTATTCCATTTTCAAACGTATGTGTGACTCCCTGAAAGGTATACGTTCTGTTCAGCAGCGCTTCCGCAGCAGCCGGTTTGGTACTGCTGGTCTGCTGTGCAGGTATACCCAGGACATTCTCCCGAAGCGCCTTGTTTCTGATGAAGTACGCGCGCAACTCTTCGCCGGCTTTCGGGTAATCTCCTATATCTACGGCATCTTTTACGTCCTGCATATCCAGGTACTGCAGATTCATGCCGGAATAAAATCCCCGATATCCGTAGAAAAAACAGGATAATTGTACACCGGAGTGGTCGTATACACCTTTGCTTCAGCATATAGGCCTGCTTCCCGTGACCCTAAATAGCCTCCGTACAGACTATTCATCAAAAAACAACCGATAGAAAAAATCAGCATTCTATATCGAAGGGATAAACCTCCTGTTATCCTACCTTTGTCGCTCACCATATCTAATTTATTTTAACAGGTTGAGAAGTCATGTTGTAGGGGGAAATCCTCCAGGTAGCGGATGCCCCTACAACATCTTCATGCCTCCGACCCGGTACCGCAGTCCGATCTCGTGTGTACTGTTGGTGATACGCTGATTAGCAGATCTGCTGCTCACATTGAACTGGTAGCTGTAACCAATACCGAAATCTTTGATATTGAATTGCAGCAGCCCCGACAGGTCTCCTTGGTTCTGTACCCCCATCCCTACTCCAAATCTTTGTGCAAAGAAAGCCAACGCATTGACATCAAAGCGGGTCTCTATCCCTTCCATGTGACTCAGCATAAGAGAAGGTTTGATATGAAATCCTTCATTGACTTGAAACAGGATACCCCCTGTAGCATAATATACCTGGCGAAAATCGTAATCCTCTTGTTGACGTTGCTTATCCAATACCAAACGTGGAATAGAAAAACCCACATACCACTTATCTTCCTTAAAATAGGACGTCCCCAAACTCATCATACCCTGAAAATTACGGACATCATCCCGGAAAGCAGGATCGGTCATGTCCAAATCGAAAAAATCGGACTTATGGAAGAGCAAGCCGCCACCCACGGACAAGCCTAGGTATTCATCCTTGGACAATCGTACCTTTGAGGCTATATAGCCTCCCACCTCACTGTCACGAGTCGCACCGAGCCTAACTTGTTTTACATCGACTCCAAGCGTGATTCCCAAAGACTTGACACCTACATGGCCACTCGCCCAATACGCCCGTGGGGCACCATCCATTCCAATCCATTGCAGACGACTCAGTACAGCTGCCCCTCCCTGAGGATCCATCATACTCAGCGAACCATTGAATGAATTTCGAAATTGACCGAACTGGTTGTAGCTCAGGCCGTGTTGTCCTTTCCCCACATACGGCAGAGAAAGCAATATACCTATAATGATAAGGGTTATATGTTTTTTCATTAGAATAAATTGTTTTTTTGAAGTTATCAGTGATCAGTTTCTTAGGACTGACCACTGACTACTAACATCTAATTTTTCCTTTTCAGTTCGAAGAATCCCTGATAATTTCTCCGCTCGCCATTGACTGTCACACTCACACGATAGAAATACGTTCCGTGACGGAGTTTTTCTCCTGTGAATATATTCTGGTGATTGTCATACCCAAATATGCGATCCAGCACCTTGCCCGTACGGTCAAAAATTGTAACCTGATTATCCGGGAATTTCTCAATGCCTTCAATCCTTAGGAAGTCATTGATACCGTTTCCATCCGGCGAAACTGCAGGATGTACACGTACTAGATCATCTATTATCCGGATCGTTGCCCGCACAGGCTCCGCAGGTTCATACATACCATTGCCTTCCTGTGTAGCCGTTACAACGACTGTACCGATAGTATGCAAATTCAAGTTGGTTCCCGACAGGCTCGCTACACTGGCATCATCTACTACCAATGTAACCGGAAGCCCGCTGCTGGATGATACAGTCAACGCAAGTACACCTGTACGCAACTCTACCAGCTCAGGGGCATCAAATGTGATCTCCTGTGACAATCCATTGATGATAAAATTCTCTCCTACATAGCGTAGCGTGTAATTTTCGTTGCTCTCTACTATGGCCAGTGTACCTTGTTCTATCGGGTAGATCCCTTTATCCTCCCCTCCCTGTCTGGTCAGCGCCCCGGTCAGTATATCTGCTGACTGATCATTGTTGACCAGCCCTTCTACCGTAAAGGTGAGTGGTGGGTCATTTTCGCCATGTGATTTGCTGACAGCATCGGCCGTCACGATCAATTCTTTAGGTGCTATCCGTACATCCAAAATCAATATAGCCTCTTCAAAATCATTTGTTTCCGCAGAAGTAACCGTCAACTGCCCTGTTCCAATAGTAAGAGCAGTCGCTTCGGCAGGACCGGTTGCAGATGATAAGCTCAGCAATGGATCGGAAACCATCGTCGGCACAGCGTCGCCGGTGGTGGTTACCGTCAAGGTACCTTGATCACCATAGGAGAGCTCCAGTCCGGTAGACGGCACAGCGTCGCCGTTCCAGAATACCCGCAATGCAGGAACAGCAGATGGTATGTGCTCATAAGCACCCAGATCCACCGTATTGGTCAATATCCGGGCTCCACCGGCCAGATCTGTACCCCAAGCAGCATCCGCCAAGTTGCCGGGCATAGGATTGCTATGGCCTTCTGCGAGTTGTATGCCTTCCCACAATCTCTCATTGCTTCCTGCGTCGATGGCCAAGTTGCCTGCCAGCAACGCATAATTCCCGTCTGAGGATGCAACGAAGATATCGTCTACCGTCAATCCCGATGGGATACCGGTAATATTACCAACACCGGTAGCGGTAGTCTGGATCAGGTTATGACTGCCGACATTGACCGTACCACTGTTTGAATTAGCCACAACAACGCCATCAAGATCTAAATTGCCCCATACAATACTGTTGTGAACGGTAAGATTATGAGTAGTAGGGCTTTGCAGCCCCGGCCCGGCACCAGCGGCTCTATTGCCCACGATCGTCACATTGGTCAACGTAAGCTTACAGTCCTGACGGCCACGTACCCCTCCACACCCGGCACTCCCAACTGCAGTATTGCCATACACCAAAACATTGGTCAATGTGCTTTCTGAGAGACCCCAATCCTGGAATCCACCTCCATGAGACGCCGTGTTGTTTGCTATTTCAGTATTGACAACAGCAAGTTTACCTCCTGTTATATATATACCTCCTCCATAAGCAGCAGTGGCACTGATACCTCTGTTATTTCTGATCTTAGAACCGGTCAGCTTGGTGATTCCTCCCGATATATATATACCTGCTCCGTGCCCGTCACTTTGGTTTCCACGAATGTCCAGATTCCTCAATGTAGGGCTTCCTGTACTATTGTAGATCCCTCCGCCTGTTTTTTCTGCGGCAGTATTACCTGCCGCTGCATCATCAGCGCTACCTCCCGTGATTACGAAACCATCCAGTACAGCCGTGCTACTGACACCGGAAGCTGTTACCACAGTGTAACTATTACCACCCTTAATCTGATTTACCGGATCGGTGATGATACCATCTGTGCCCGTGTCGTCGCCATCGATATCTCCCGATAAGACGGTCACATTGGTTTGCCAGTTTCGTCCGTCCAATGTAGACTCCGTACCGACAAAGCCACCATACACTTCTACACCATTTTTGAGTAGAAAAGTAGCCTCACGATTTGCCGGATCGGCCGTAGGCTTGTACACACCTTTGGAGACCCAAATCTGGTCACCACTAGAGGCTACCGCCAACGCTTGTTGTAAATCCGCAAAAGCTCCTCCCCAGGATAGACCGTCCCCAGGGCTGGAATTGGAAGCATTTACATAATATGTGTTCTGCGCTATTGCAGACAGGCCAGAGCACAACACCATGATCACCAACAATATGGCCGAGACAACAGCATTGCAACGCTGTACACCCAGCCAACGAATAGGTCGGTCAATTCTTGGGTAATTGGTTTTCTTCATATCAGTTAGTTTTTATTTTAGTTATCAGTGGTCAGTTATCAGTTGGCAGTATTCTCAAATGACCTAATTTTCAACTCTCCATTTTCAATTATCAATTAATCTTCCAGCTCATGATGAGCCTTCAGCCGGACGATAAACTCCGGTGAAAGCTGCACACTTTTGTTTTTAAGATAGCTCAACACATCCTGTCCCAGTCTTGTCCCCAAATGGCTAAATCGGACTTTTCCATTGATTTTCATAAAATCACTATATAAAGTAAGCAAATCCTCCGGAGCTGTATCCGAATATTGGGGTAGAAACAGCTGGCAGTTCACAAAACTGGTACCTAAAACTGTATCCAGTCTCAGTACTTTGTCTTTTGCATAATACGGCCGGAACTTGCAGTTTACAAAAGTCACTGATCCTTTGTACTTTTCCTCGCCTCCCAAGCTCACATGGTCGATAACACTGTCTTCCAACATCAGTTCTCCTAAGTTCCTTCCCATATTGCAGATCACATTGTCACAATCCTTGATCCTGACAAAAGGCACCAGGCTTTTTTCATCCGGTGTTCCATTCAACGGATCGAAAGAAATATGCGAGCCACCGAGAGAGGTATGCTCCAATTGGATATTCTCCAAAAGAATCTTCGCATTGCAAGACAAAAAAGAACCGTCATAAGAAAACTTCTTTGGCAGCAAAAAACTGTCAGGAGAAGGTACTCTCATGATCCGTACTCCTTTTTCACGCCCCTTCACAGAAATATTCTTCAACGCAATATGATCAGGAAAGAACAGCTTCCCACTCTTTTCGTATGACTTTATCGAGGACACAGCGATAAGCCAAAAAACGGTACCTGACGCTGCATTTTCCTCGTAATCAATCTTCACATCCTCAATCGTGATACTTCGGCCATACCCTATATTGTACATATAATCTACATCTCGAGTTGCATACCTCAACAAAGCACCTGCACTTACCCCTGCGGGATAATAGGTACAATTTCTGACCAGTATATCACCATCCCATCTAGAACCATAATCGCTCCTAAATGTGATGAGAGCCGATCCACGACAAGAACTATTTTCTACACGCAACTCTCCGCCTCCAGTCACTGTAATGCCCTTTGCCCCGATCTGCGAGTCTAGAATATGGATATTATACCCATAAGAATGCACATCAAATCTATTTAAAGTACACTTTTCCAAACGGATATTTTTCGTATAATTGGTACCAAATACTCCCCAGTGTATCCTTCCGGCCTCTGCTGTGATATTGCTAAAGAGCACATTCATAATGACATTGCCCGAAATGCCATACGTACCCTGTGGTACATTCGTTTCTTTTGTTCCCCTCGTCTTTTCCCAAGGAATCAAGCGAACATTTTTTAGCTGTAGATCGTAAGCCCTCGAAAAGGAATAAAAACCGCTCCTGGAGAGCATAGCAATATCTTTGTTTCCAGGCTCCACACCCACCCACTGGTTCTTGATAATGGTCCTGCTACGCTGCACCTGTATACCATTGGACATATAACCTTTATCCAATACATCCGAACTATGTCCACTGAGAAAAAACGTACCGCCTTCTATGGTCAGATAAGATCTTTCAGCAGGGTAGACAGTCAGCGAAGTATAGTCTTTGAAATCCAGAAATACCTCTCCCAAAATCCGGCCATCTTCTTCTACCACAAAAAAGTCTTGCTTATTTCTACCGGGATGAGCATTTCCCCCTTGACGAGCCCCTACCTTATCATTAGCATCCACAATGACGATCAAGCTATCTGCATACCTGGTCAATGCCGGGATGTTGGTATCTTTGTTTTTCAACCCTTCCAGCACGGCTTTTTTGTCCGCATCAGATAATGTTATCTTTACACTTTCCCGTCGTCCGCTGACCTTAAACCGAGGTGAACGTGTATTTTGTCTTTCATCAATATGAAAAACGGTCTTGCCCCAATGTACATCCGTCTGTATAACAATGTTATCCGTTTTTCCTATCCAGAAATCTCCTCTTCTATTTTCAACAGGAATATCGTTCTCATTGGCATAATGGTGTGCGGCCTTGATCTGCACACCATCGTCATTCTTCCCATCCGACCTGGCGCCAAACATCTTGTAGTTCACCTTATCCACATTGATGAGTTCTGCCGACAAGCCACTGCGCAGCGCAATAATCCCTCCCTCATCGGCCTTTTCCGGTGATTTGACCACCTGATACTTGGCATGTCCTCCATCTCCGGCTTCATAATAACCCTTGGTTTCTATACAGTCTCCTTCTTTGAGCGACCGGTCTTGCTTCATTTCCACGACACTGTCATAAAAAATACAAGGGCTCTTGTCAGCTTTCTTTTGTATTTCCTTCTCACGGGCAACAGCCGTGGTAGACATGCCTGATAGTCCTGCAATTCCCAGTACGGACAGCATTTTGCGACGGCTGAACAGCCCTTCTTGATCTTGATTATGGAAAGAATGCTTCTTCATCTAATTATTTTTTATATCCGTCAAAAAAATTAATGACTGTCTCTAAGGTTTCTGGTGAAATCCAATTGATGTCCCGAGGACGATACAACTGTAAGCCAGCATCTTTGTCGTACAAAGCGTATACATTTTTCGCTTTTTCTACGGATTGTATAATAGATCCGGTATCTCCATAACGGTCTAAGGTAGGTGCCACCACCATCACCGGCCGAGGGGCGATACAGGATAAGATCTCCGCCATATCTACCGGAGTTTTTTCGGGTGTATCCGCAAAGAGCCCCAAGCGCGGAATGAGGCCATGCAAATGCGACATACTACGGAGGGATTCATACTGGCTGTTGGATGTGCGATAAGGTGAAAAACCCGATACCGAGGCCAAGGCCTTTACCCTTTCGTCCAAAGCAGCCGTATATAGGCCTACGGTGCCACCAAGCGTATTGCCCAATACGAAAATATTGTTTTCATCTACTTCAGGGATTTTACTTAACCCATCTAATACGGCCTTCACATCATCCACCATCTTGCCCATCTTGGACCAACCGGGAATCCGGTTATAAAACCCAACCGCCTCTTCCATTCGGGTACCAAACCCAAATTGATCAAAAGCCACTACCGCATAACCTTTGGCCAGCAGCTGGCCAAACAGGATATGATTGGACGGACCTCCATTCAGTTTGTTATATCCTTTGGAATAGCCTGTAGAATGGGCATATTGATGGAGATATATAACGACGGGATATTTCTTTTCTTCGAGTTTTCCCTGCGCGTTTTTTGGATAATAGATCCTGACCGGCAAATGATCGCCAAAAGCAGTATAAGGACCATAATATTTTGCTATGCCGTTTTTCGGTTCTGGTCGGCCAATAATAGATTCCAGCCAGTCATATCTGGACTTGATAGAAATATCTACCCTATCCGGCAGGACACTTCCCGGCCTGTCTCCCAGCAACCATTGAAGATTCTGTTTTGCCGCTGTCCTGTCCCGTTCAAACTCCTCCATATTTTTATATGTAGGTTTTACCGCGACCGTTTTTAGATTCTGGGCCTCTGCACGTAATGCTTTATGGCGGGCAAACCATGCATCAAAATCATAAGCATAAAACAATCTATTGTGCCAAGCTATATCATTTCTTTTGAAATGTCTATCTAAAAAATCTAAAGTAAACTCCACATCCCGAGCTGCTACCGCATGTTCTCCTCTACGGGTATGGACTCCGACCCGATCCCCTTCACCAAAAAAATCGTACACTTTCTTGACCGAATAGTAGTTTTGTTCATTTGCCCAAGCATTCAGTCCCCGTTCTGTCACCGAATAATGAAACAGTAAAGGACGTGGTGCAATGAGTGCCGCCAAGGAATTTTGGTCTACCGGCAATTTATCTTCATGACCAAAGAAAAACCGTAATCTGGGGTGAAACCAATGTACATTGGCCGCAACGACCAGATCCAGTGTTTCGCTGGCGTACTGCGGATCTCCAAATCGCCAGGGAGCATCCCCTCCGGTACTTGAGCTGCTGCTCACGACAGCCCCGATACGCTCATCAAACGCCGCAGCCCAAAGCGACTGTTTGCCGTTTCGGGAATGTCCGGTGATGGCAATCTGCTCTTTATTGATTTCGGGTCTTGTATAGAGATAATCCACCACACGTGAAGCCCCCCAGGCCCTCCGCATCAACATGCTGAAATCATAATCGGGATAGATAGCTTGAAATGCTTGCGTATCATCCCAATTGTCACTAGCTGCATAAGTACATACAGCATATCCTCTTCGCAGGGCCAAGCGCCCCCAATCCAGGTGTGTATATTGGGTCATGAAGACAGGTAGATTTTTTCCACCAAGCGGTAGCCACAGTTCCATATGCAATTTAGCCGCTTGGGATGGCCCAAAATTCAATCTGATTTTTTGAATACGAACTCCGTCACCGACCGAATCCAGCAGGATTTCGCTACTCATGTTTTTCGGAGCTTCTGGAAAGTTTCCTGAAATCCAGTATTTGTACTGTTCCCTGATCCATTGTTTTTTGTCCTGCCATTCTTCCTTAGTCTTGATGGGGTGCTCCTTACCGTTCTTTTCATAGACCAATGGATCGGGCAAAAAAGGTGTGGATTTCATCTTGGAGAAATCGGGTGGCAGCTCCCCACTCCTTTCCAACCACTCTACCCAGGTACTGTCTTGATGGGTAGCCCTACGTGTATTGGCCTGAAACCGTTGATCAATAATAATATGTTTCAGATCGGATAAATATTGCTGTCTGATCGTACGATCTTCCTGCCCATGCACATGATTGACAAATGAAAACGCAAACAACATTAAAAATGCATAATAGATCTTTCTCATTACTTCCGTGTATTTTTTATATTGCTTTTTCCATTAATGAGGATACATGATTTTTGTTTCTTTTCCCATGAGACGAAAGCTTATTTAACTAACCCATAATCTATTCCTCCGGCAAGATAGTGATCTCCAATTCCTTCACAACCTGCTTTGTGTCTGATATAGTCGCATTGGTTGCAATAAAGACCACCTTATACACCCCTGGCTGTTCATAATAGTGAGTGTGTGATTCCATCGGAAAGTCAGTATATTGTTTGAGCGCAACACTATTGTCCGCTCCAAGGTTAATGTCTGTACCGATCTCAAATTTTCGGGACACCCCCCACATTTCATAATCTTCCCGATAATATGGACTCGCCGTACCGTAATAGGCAAATAAGAATATGGAACTGGTAATGACCGTCCCACTATTTTCAGCGATCTCAGCCGGAGTCAGAAAAGGATGCACCAACTGCCATTGCATGCCTGCATAATTGGCCAAAACGATATAATTCTGTCCCAGAGTTTCTACCATAAGGGAATGTCCTTGTACCCTAAAGTTTCGGGATACAGATCCCGTAAACCCTCCGGGGGAAGTCACCCTATAAGCAAGGTAAAACGGCTTGCCCGACTCTAGATCAATAAAATCAGTAATTGCCTGCGTACCCGAGTGAGCCCACACGTTTTGCCACGTACCTCGCTCTCCCCAATAATACAAATCAGTCAGTGGCGTCCAGGTAGCTGCGCTCACACTGGCATAATCGTAATTTCCGTTAAAGTCCGAGGAAATAAAAAGATCATGGTTTACGTCGTTTTCAGCACCAGGGGGTGTATTGTGGGTACGGAAAGAAAAATGCACATCTTTCACTTCGTCTACCCGGTTCTTGTCTCGATACTCATAGGCATTGCCCAACTCTCCGGAGTAAAATGAAATCTGGTTCGCGTCGCCCCCGGTAATCGTGAAAACAACGGGCTCTCCTACCTTGAATGTCGTCTTTTCTACCGATACATCAAAGGTAAGCGCCTTTTCATAATCAAATTTTTGACAGGACATTATCCATGTCAGTGATATTACGGTCCATGCAAAAAATATCTTTTTCATAATTGATAAATTTAATATCCATAATTCTGCGGCGTCAGCCCTCTGTTCCAAGCCATTTCGTTAGATGGCAGAGGCCATAGCAGATCTTTTCTACCCGCATTCTGATAATATTTCCGGAAATTATTTCCATTGGTAGAAAGATCGGGAGCAATCCCAAGGATAGGATCCCCAAAAACAAAATCAACCCTTATCCTCTCCATATACTCTTCATATTTGCCCCATCGCACCAGATCTCCTTTTCTCAACAGTTCGAACGCAAGTTCACGCGTACGTTCTTCTTCGATCAGTTCCTGAAAACCTTCATAACTGCCGTATTTGGCCTCATCAAACTGGTAGTCGGAAGTGCCTCTGCTACTCACATAAGCGGTAGCCCTGGCTGTAGTACCCCCCGAAATCGTAACGGTAGGTGCCGAAAAATAGCCACTGCCGGGGTTGGTCACTTTGATATGCGTCAAAGTTCCATTGGTAGGATGTACGAATGCGATCGCCTCAGCACCGGTTCCTCCGCCCCCTGTAAGTGTAATCGTAGGAGGCCCCGAAGGGAAAGCACCGGTCCCGCCATTTTGACCTGAAGCTGTACCTACGATGATCATCCTGACCTGCTCCCCGGGCAGGTCTTTTCCATAAGCTCTCCTTCTCACCTTGTTTACAGCATCTTTAGCGGCTTGGGTCGGCATACTATGGATTTGGTTTTCGGCCTCGGCAAACATCAATAATACATCCGAAAACCGCAACAAAGGAAAATTGATTGGCCCGGCATTCTTAGCTTTCGGAAGTACGGTTTCCAATTCCCGGCGCCATTTGGCACTTGTTCTTGAGGCTCCCCACTTGACACTGATATTGACCCTCGTTTCGTAAGCCGGCGTACCTGCTATGGTATAGTTGGAAATGGTCCAGTCCCTTCGCTCATCCGGAGAAATATACGATTCAGGTTCCGGATAGCTATACCAGGTACGGGCTGGAATGTTATAGTAGCCATAACTGTACACATGCCCCTTGTCGTCATCTCCTGTGTACCGTATTCCGTTGTTGCTACCTACCCTTCCGGTCTCTGAATAACCACCGTCGTTAATCCCATTGCCGTAAAACTCTACTTCCCAGATAGACTCCTTAATATCATATTGATCGGTACAATAGTTGATAAATACCTGCTCAAAAGAAGGGTTGAGATCATGCTGAAACCCATCATCGGGATCGGGCTGCATCACCTTGTAAGCATAATCGCGGGCGTCCTCATATTTTGTGCGGTCTCCGACCGGATAACCTGCCCAATGCAGGTACACCCGGGCCAGAATGCCTCGCACAGCAGACCTGTTGACTCTCCCACCATGCCCTACTTGCGCAGCTGTCTTGACCAGCTTCTCTGCTTCTTTCATATCGTATTCGATCTGTTTATACACTTCTGCAGCAGGGGTACGCTCTGCATAGACTTTAGAGGGATCCTCGATGGAAGCGGTCATCAGGGGTATGTCTCCCCAATTCGTGACCAGAAAGAAATGATAATAGGCTCTTAAAAACAAGGCTTCTCCACGGATCACTTCCCGTTCCTCATCATCCATATCCGCCCGGTCTATATTTTCCAACAAGAGATTGGCTCTGTTGATCCCATCGTACCAGGTACGCCAATTGGCAGCCACTAAGGGATCTCCCGGAGAGGCGAGGTTGTTCTCCACAGCATTTGTGTTATGCGCTCTGTAGTGGGATTGGTCTGCATCCAGTCCCATCCGGCCGAGCATATAGTTCCCGTAGGTTTCCGTCTTTCCCAAGACGTCGTAGACGCTCGCCAACGCGGATCTGACCTGGGGGCCATTGCGGTAAAAATTCTCCCTTGCATTGTCGGAAAGGGGTTGCTGATCCAAAAATTTACTACACGAACCAAGCACAGATACGACTAAGATCGCTATGAATACATGGGCAGTTTTTATAGTCTTCATAATGTCCATCATTTATTTTCCTAAAAATTCAATCTTGCTCCAAATACAACTGTCCTGGCCTGTGGGTAAGCCGAAAAGTCAAAGCTAGGGGTCAATACGGAGTTTCTGACAGACACCTCCGGATCAAACCCGGTATAGTTGCTCCATGTCAGGAGGTTTTGGGCCTGCACATTGAGTGTCAAGCCGGATATCCTGTACCTGTCCAGATATTTCTTTGGAACACTATATCCCAACTCTATTGTCTTTAACCTCAAAAAAGAGCCGTCCTCTATTGTCTTCGACGAATACCGCCCGCCCGGACCCCATCCTCCTGCACGATAATGTTCATTGGTCTGGTAATCCGGTGTCCATCTATCCGCATAAGAAGCGAATTGGTTCAGATTTCCCGTCGACCCACCTTCGAAAAGCATCCTATTGGCGTTAAAGACATCCCTACCCCATACCCACTGCAACAGCACGCCAAGCCGAACCCCCATATACTGTACACTGTTGTAAAAACCACCGGTATGTATAGGTGTACCGCGCCCGATAATGGTCCGGTCGCTATCATCGATGATACCATCGCCGTTGAGATCCCTATATTTGATATCACCGGGCTGTACAGCCGCTTCTGTAGCATTGTTGGCCGGGATCCCAGGCAGCAGCTGAGAATGATCGCCTTCTCTTCCTCCTACGAAATCCTCGTATTGATAATTGCCTTCCCAAATGTACCCGTACATCTGACCGGCCGGCTGTCCCACTTCTGTGATATAAAGAGGTATGGAGGTATAGCTATTGTGCCACGAAACAGTCTCCAGCCATATATTTTCTCCTTCGGTCAGGCTCAAGACTTCGTTCCTGTTAAAAGTAATATTGAAATTGGATTCCCACCTAAAGTTCTTTTTTCGGACATTCTGGGTAGTCAGTGTGAATTCCAATCCACGGTTGCGCAAGGCACCGATATTCTTAAAAACAGTATTGTACCCTGTATGGCGAGGCATATTAGCATTGAGCAATAGGTCATGTGTAGTACGGGAATACCAATCGAACACAAACTCAACCTTGTTTTTGAGCAGCGAGAGATCTAATCCTATGTCAAATTGCTCCGTAGCTTCCCATTTGAGGTCAGGATTGCCCAGTCTAGCAGGAACAGCACCTATGATAGGGCTGTCATTTCCCCAGGAATAGGATCCACTCTGTTGAAAAGACATGATGTCGTAAGGTGCAAAATCACTCACCCGGTTGTTTCCCGTCATTCCCCAGCTCACCCTGACTTTGGCATTGTGTATCTCCTTTATATCCTTCATGAAAGACTCTCGCTTGAGCTGCCAGGCAAAAGCGCCCGACGGAAAATATCCCCACTGGTTTTTCTTAGGGAACCGAGATGAACCGTCCGCCCGTAAAGTTGCCGTAAAGAGGTATTTGGAACGATAGTTATAGTTAGCCCGTCCGAAGAACGACGACAGGGTATACTGTGAAGAAGTACCGGCAATGGTATAAGCCTCTGCCTGTCCAAGACCATCAATCCCCAGACTCTCATCCGGCGAATTGATCCCCACAAAACTACCGGACTTACTGCTGCTTTTCTGATTGGAAAAACCTAACATTCCTTCTACATTATGTTTTTTCTCAAAAGCCCGCTTGTAGGTCAGTATATTCTCATTGGACCAGGTCAGCCTTTCTGACCAGCTTTTGCCACCCCATTGCCCACGTACATTCTGCGGATTTATCTCATTTCCCCGACGGGTCTGGGAATTGTAAAAATACTCTCGGTTGTCCGTTCGGGTGTTGATGGAGCCCTGTGCTTTAAAAGTCAGGTACCGTCCTATCTTGTAGGAAAAATGAGCATTGCTGACCAGATCGTTCATTAACCTTTTGTTATACTCGTTTTGTGCATCCAATACCGGATTTACACGATAATCGTTAAGAAAATCAATATCATCATCCAAAATATCATTCACCAGATCATCCTCATCAAAATCGATCCGGGTCGTAACAGGCCTATATCCCCATAACGAGAACAGCAAATAAGCCGTCTGCGAGGATGTACCCGCCCCACCCGCCGCGGCACGGGAACCGTAAGAAGACCTGCTGCTGTAATTCAGGTTGATACCTACATCGGCCCTTTTATCTATTTTTTGGGTCAATGCAAAACGTCCCTGATATCTATCCTGGCCGGTGTTGATAATGATCCCGTTATTGTTGAATACTGAACCGGACAAAGAATAGTTTGTCCCTTCGGAACCACCTCGAATAGCCAGTTGATGGATATGGGTCTTACCCGTTCTCAGTACCTTGTCCTGCCAGTCAATACCCTTGACATTCCGGTAATCTTCTAATGTCCTGCCTTCTGTGAGGTATCCCGCGCCATTGTTCCGATCTATCTGATAACGGACAAATTCGTAGGGATCCATCACATCCACCGATTGCACAATATCCTGCATACCGAAAGATGCTCTATAAGATACTTGAGGCTTGCCGATACGTCCTTTCTTGGTCTCGATCACGATGACTCCTCCCGCTGCCCGTGCACCGTAGATAGCTATAGCCGACGCGTCCTTGAGGACGTTTATAGACTCTATATCGTCCATATTCAGCGAATTCGGATCGAAATGCTCATTGGGAAAGCCGTCAACAACAAACAGTGGCGATATATCCTGTGTGAGCGAACCTGCCCCTCTGATCACGATTCCAGTACCTTCTTCTCCGGGCTGTCCATCGGAAAGATTGACCTCTACCCCTGCAATACGGCCTGCCAGAGCCTGGTCAAAAGACATCACCGGAGCTTCTGCCATCTGCTCTACATTCACTATACCTACGGAACCCGTCAGATCTTCCCTCTTTTGCGTACCGTAGCCCACGACGACGACCTCCTGCAAAGAGTTGGTACTCAACTCCATATTTACAATGATCGACGCCCGGTTTCCGATACTGACCTCCTGCTCTTCATAACCCACCAAAGAGAAAAGCAACACATCTTTGGGGCCTACCGACAGGCCAAACCGACCGTTCGAACCTGTAGTCGTGACGGTATTCTTTCCTTTTACTCTTACGGTTACACTTTGGAGAGGTTCGCCAGACCGACCATCATAAACCACTCCTTTGATAGCTTTGGACGTCTGGGAAAAAATAGGTTGGCTAGTAAAAACCATAAACATGAGCAAGATCATCTTCAAAAGCTCTACGCCGTTTACTCTTTTCTTCATAATTATAGATTTAATATCTTCTAAAATATCTATTGGTAACGTAAACGAAAGAGTCTCATAAAAAACTAGCACTCACAATTATGTAAAATAAAAAGCCAAAAATTAGGTTTAAAATGCTTTTGTTTACGTTACCGTAAATATAGGAATTATATATTTATATATTACAATTTTTTTTAGAATTTTTAGAGGATAATATATTTTTTTCGTAAACTTTAGGAAAAGCTATTCTTTACAGGTCTATTAAATAAGGAAATCTTCCAAATTTTAAAAAACTTCGGCCGTCTGTATGCGCCAGCCTAATACCATTACTGTACATTATTGGGCAGTT
>Ga0182792_1000203_pt1 | contig 58294 bp, 44 predicted proteins | sample Passage237B_FD_130497 | JGI IMG/M metagenome (GOLD analysis project Ga0182792, IMG submission 130497) | Cellulose adapted compost microbial communities from Newby Island Compost Facility, Milpitas, CA, USA - Passage2 37B (version 2) (version 2) ...
CTAATACATCCTAGGGCATGACCTCAAAGAGGTCATAGGTGGATAGCAGAACCAAACTATTTAACATACGACCCCGTCGGGGTCGAACTAATAGACTACTACAGGTTTGCTATAAACATTCAATCCCTTCAGGATTGGGATTTCGTAAAGGAGGATCTATTCTTTAGAACAGATAATAGTTAAAACTAAATTCTTTTAGATGTTTCGCAAGCTCAACATGACAACGGTAAAACGATATAAAGCGAGGTAATATTTATCTGCCTCATCGGCTTTTTCATCTGCAAAGGACCTGAACACGTATCGAAGCTATCCTTCCGAACAATAGCCGACCTAACAACAGGAGCCTCTATCCTTAAGAGGCACCTGCTGGTCTGATTATGAAAGGCAAGTTAGACGGCGGGAGCAAAAAAATTGGAGTAGTCCTGGAGTAAACCTTTTTCTTCTATCTACTCACTTAGAACACTATCCTAGAAGAAAAGAATGAGAGTAAATCAAGCCTGACTCAAAGCTTCATTGGGAACAAATCTTTTCATTGTTACAACATTTAACCAGCCTGCATAAACACATTTTTCAACTGCTGAATATCCAAAGGCTTGATAAAGACATGTTCGATGTTCTGTTTACCGATCAATTCATAACTCAGGGTGTACTCCACCACGGATGTCAGCAAGGCAATTCTTGTCTCATTTTCCCGATAATCGGAATGACTCCTGATACGATCTATTAAGCCAAATCCCTTATCCCTGTTATACAGAATATCCACCATAAGAAAATCCGGAAACCTGCCATTAACCATACAATAATCGTTTAAACATTCCATCGCGTTTTCGCTCGTTGCAAACCTGTATTCTGTGGCAATATTGTATGTCTTGAAAATCCGTTCCGCTATCCAATTGTCGGTAACATTGTTATCAATGACCATTATACATTTGGGAATCTCCATAGTTTATTACCAAGTTTTAGTGAAGTTAAAAATGGTAAATTAGAAGAGACAAAATCAATACTCTAAATAGACTATTTCATATACTTATTTTAGAGTATTTTTATAACCATAACAAGATAAAATATAACTTTAAACAGGTAAATACTTTTTTATCTTAAACAGAGGACTACTTTCAGGTCAATCAAGAGAACATCTGAAGGATAGGTACCACCAAAGTCAAATCTGTGCAAAATTTCTGTAGGCGTCTTCCTCAAGGAAGACAAAAGACCGGAGGCATAAAGGAACGGACCTCTACTTAAAAATAGGTATAAAACGTTTGCTGTACTTTGAAATAAGGATAAGGAACCACCTTCTCTTCTTTTTTCAGGTATAATCAGAGCCTTGGAATCACCCGGGCACTTCCAGTTTACTTAACAATTCCACCTGCTTTTTAACATCAACCTTTTCAAAAATATTTCTGACATGCTTGGCAACAGTCTTATCCGATATATACAGCAGCTCTCCTATACTTTTGTAGGTGGCACCTTTGGCTATCAGATTGATTATTTCAATTTCTCTTGAGGTAAGGTTATACTTTTGACAGTTGATCTCAAACTTGTTCGGATGCTCTGTTCTTCCTACTTCAAGCTCCACACCACTCTGAAGATTTTTATAAGCACTATTGATCAGTGCAATTCTTTGTTTTTCCAGATTTTTGAGAATGGAATTGATCTTGGCAATCAATTCCTCAACCAAAAACGGTTTCTGAACATAATCAATCGCCCCCAGAGTGAGCCCTTCCATCTTGGACTTATAAGAATCTCTTGCGGTAAGAAATATAAACGGAATATGGTTCAAACCGCTTCTGCCCTGCACCATTCGGTACAATTCAAATCCATCGCCATCATTCATCATTACATCAGAAATGATGATATCTATGTAGGTCACTGTCTGAAGCCTGTCAAATGCATCTTTTCCGCTTGTGGCAACAATTACATTAAACATCTGCCCAAGTTTCATGGAAAGGAAATTCAGCAGTGCAATATTGTCTTCTACAATTAGGACACTCCGCTTCTCCGGATTATACCTTGCCTCCGGTATTTTTAAGGCTTCAACATTAAAATATACGTCTTTAACATCCACTTTCACTGGTTCTGCCTGATGAACAGGCAGCGTAACCGGTATTTGCACAATCATATTGGTACCGACACTCACCAGAGGATCGCTTTCTATTCTGATTTCTCCACCAATGCTTTCAACAATCTTTTTTACGATCGATAACCCTATTCCAATTCCCTGAATATTTTTTTGACTGAAATTGATTTTATAATAAGGTTCAAAGATTTTTTCATGAAGTTCCGGAGGTATCCCGATGCCATTGTCCCTTACTGAAAATACCAGGGATTCATCCACCTGTTTCAGGGAAATCTGAATGACTCCATTTAACGAGGTAAACTTAATGGCATTTTCTACAATATTGTTAATAATCCTGTAGACTCCTTCTGGATCGGCTTTTACAAACAGATTATCATCTATGTAAGAAGTAAGCAGTATACCTTTTCTGTTGGCATAAGCCCTGTATAATTCAATATTATTATTCAGAATTTCGCTAAAGTTACATGTCTGATCATTATAGTATATTTCATCCCCTCTCTTAATTTTTTCCATGTCAAAAAAGTTGTTGACATCCCTGGTTAGCTTCTCTACACTACGTCTGATAATGATCAGTTCTTCTGTTGCCCCATGTTTACGCATGTATTCTTCAAGATAATTTCTGATAAGCGTAATAGGTGTCTTGGACTCATGGGCAAGATTGATAAAGGTGTTGGTTCTTCTTTCATTAGCAATCTCAAGCTCCTTGGTACGCTCTATTACCTTTAATGTCAAATTGTAATTCAACTCCTGAAGTTTCTTTTGCGAATCCAGGAGCATGTAATACTCTGCACGCGACTGCTTTATGGATTTCCGGATAAACAGCACCGTCATTACAAACAGGCCCAGGTTGGTACATAACACCTCCACGACCTGACTTCCATTATGAAATTTTAATACCGGTATTAACAAATAATTGATATCGTTTTCAAAAAAAGCGATCACCGGCAGTGACAGCCAGAAACTGAATCCAAACAGCACTCCGATCATCTCTTCTCTCGAACTGTCATCGATACAGGACTGGTATTTTTCCTTAAACGACTTGGTGAGAGAAAACAACATCACAATAACATATACAAAAGGGATAACCACTACCAGCTTGCGTGATGTATCCAGATCACCGGTATGCAGGTAAGGGAACAGAAATAAAAAAATAAACGGCAGTACAATAAAGATCAAAGAACCCTGAAAGGCGTAGAACCTTAGTTTTTCCAAATCCAGCACTTTATAAATATAGAAAATAAAATACAAGGACATTAACAAGGCCGTACTATACGAAACAATATTCTGTACCTCTATGGGAATATCGATATTCGGGTCCGGAAACAAAGCACTGACAATGTTGTACTGAATCAGAAGATAAAGAAGAATAAGATAATACAACCTGCTTTTATCCGATGGTCTTGACAGAAAATAGATAATCTGATAAAAAAAGAAAACCACCTCCAAGAGGGAGATTAAAAAAGTAATTATATGAATTTGCGTTCCAAATACAACCATTCCTGTCGGATTATTTAATCGTACTGTTTCCTGAATAAAAATAACTGATGGGGCAAATGGAGCTCTTTAAACAATTCAAAATCGTTACGCTTGTAAAACCCCACATTTTCTGCCATAGAGGTCTCCAGATAAATAGGTTTCTTCAACCTCTGTCCTTCCTTTATAATATCCGAAATCAAAGCGCTGCCTATACCGGTCCCCTGAACATCCGGATGTACCCCAATAAACCTTAAATAACAAATAGAATGTTTGGGATAATTGCTTTTTACTTTTGATTCTCTGGACAATACGTTGAATATCCTTTCCGGACCAATGCAGGAAAAAGCAAGTCTCGCATCATTCATTACAGACTTCAGTGTTACCCTCTCCAGCTCAGGATATAAGATAAGTGCACAGGCATTACGTTCAGAAGACAGGTAGACTTTTCCATACTGGAAGCAATTGTCAAAACAATACTCCATCAATCTGCGAATTCTCTCTTTTCTCTGGCCATCCTGCTTCACCACATAATTAACACTTCTATTCCGGTCAAAGGAAGCGGATAATATATCCACCACAAGAGATTTGTCTTCGATCCTGGCTGTTATCATAATGAGTCTCCAAAGCAGTTTACAGTCACATTTGTAACTTATTGAAAATCTGTACAGACAAATCTAAAATTACTCATCGATAACTTCAAATCTTTTAGGATAAAATTTAAAACAATCATTTCTAATTCAGGCGATTAAACGCCTCCCGGCGCTACCGAAACACAATTGCACTATTCCATGACAATCAAGCATTAATACCTAAGCTGCTTTGTACTATTCGCATGGACGCATTACTGATGCATCAAATGAAAAAGATAGCCGGCCAGAGCTCCTCCCAGAATAATCCAGGTCGTATTGATTTTCTTTAACCCCACGACCATTATCAGCGAAACAATTGCAATCAGCCATGCCTCCAGATCAATAAGAATGGATCGGCCAAGTTGGACAGTAACAGCAAGCATTACACCAATAGCTCCGATGTTTACCCCATCCAGAAAAAAGCCCATTACCCTGGACTTTCTTAGTCTGGGAACAAATGGACTAATAACCCAAACAAGTAAAAAGGAAGGAAGAAAAATTCCAACAGTAGCCAGAACAGCTCCCGGCAATCCATCAACCTGATACCCTACAAAGGTTGCGGTGCTAAACAGGGGCCCCGGTGTGAACTGTCCCAATGCCACTGCATCCACCAGTTGTTCCTGTGTCAGCCAACCTCGTTTATCCACCAGTTCAGCCTGCAGATACGCTACCAGTACATATCCGCTGCCGAACAATGTTGCTCCTATTTTTATAAAAATCCAGAACAACGATAGAGGGTGGCTGTTTTTTAGTATAGTACCAACAGATAAAATAAAAGGGCTGTAAGACGACAAGCCATGAAACGTAAACCATCCTTTACCAGAAAACCATACCACAGCGAACAGTCCCGCTCCCAACAGGGCATAAATTTCATTGATACCAGCCAGACTTACCACCACTACTCCTACGCCAATCATTCCGGTTTCCCAGTTTTTCAGGGCTGTTTTCCCAAGTTTTACAATGGCATTGAGAATGATTGCCATGACAGCAGGTTTAATACCATAAAGGAATGGTTTTACTTCGGGAATATTCCCATAGCTGGAATAGAACCACCCAACAGTACACATAATAAAAGCCGCCGGTAAAATGAACGAAATACCGCCCAAAAACAACCCGGCTATTCCCGCCCGCTCATGCCCGCAGTGCATGCTCATCTCGGTTGAGTTCGGCCCTGGAATCAGGTTTGTTGCTCCAATAAGATCAAGGAAATGTTCCCTGCTCATCCATTTTCGCTTGTTAACGATTTCTTCTTCCATCATGGCGATATGTGCAGCAGGCCCTCCAAAGCCAATTATACCCAGCTTCAGAAATACATAGCAAACTTCTTTCAATCGCTCAACCTTCATAATTAATTGGCTCATTATCAAAACAATACATACAGAATCAGAGAATAGATCACTAAAATTTCAGTAAATATAGAGAACTTCATCAATCCATATGATTTAGTTTCCACAAAGAGAAAAGCTGATCCAGCATATTATGATCCAGACAAAATACAATTTTGCACATCCAGATGCGGACAATTTCAGGTATAACTTTTACAATATTTCTTTGAATTAAATCAATTAATAGTTCTACCACCTATTTCTTTTTGACAAAAACATCCCTGTGTACTTAGTTTTAACTACATTATCTCCTAATTTCGCAATCGTGCGGCGCGTATTTGAATAAAGTTTACTATATATGAGAATTAAAGTAGTTTTAGCACTTTTCATTCAGTTAGTTATCCTGAAAAGTGCAATTTCCTCCGACTTGCCCCCCGGATTTATTGAACAGGAAGTTGCCACGGGACTAAATCCGGTCTCCATCACCAAAGGACTTAACAACATCATTTATGTCACTGAAAAAAATGGAAAAGTCCGGGTAGTGGAAAATGATGTATTACTTCCTACACCATTACTGGACATAGAGGTAAATGATTTTAATGAAAGAGGCCTTATCAGCATAGCCCTTCATCCTGACTTCTTTAATAATGGATACTATTACGCTTATTACTGCCCGAAAAACAGGAATAAAAACAGAGTAGTACGTTTTACTGCAACCAACAATGGTAAATCTACCCTGCCTGGCAGTGAAGTACTGCTAATCGAACTGGATACACTTGTCGGTGGTATTCACAATGGAGGCTGCCTGAAGTTCGGTCCGGACGGAAAACTCTACATCGGAACCGGTGAAGGAGGTGTTTCCACCAACTCCAAATTACTCACCAACACACTTGGTAAAATCTTAAGAATCAATGAGGATGGTACCATCCCGACAGATAACCCTTTTTATGACGACCCGGCTGTAACAGGCATTAACAAGTCTATCTACGCATATGGGTTAAGAAATCCATTTGCCTTTGAGTTTGATGCTGAAGGGGATCTGTATACCACAGATGTAGGAGGAAGCACGGCTGAAGAAATCAACAAAATTCTGCCCGGAAGATTCTATGGATGGCCTGACAAAGAAGGCACTTATGGTACTACGAGCATCCCCAACTATATGGATCCTGAATATTTTTATACACATGAAGACGGAGCCTGCGCCATTATCGGATGCTCCTTTTACAATCCATTAAACAGAACCTTTCCGGCAGAATATTCCAACCAGATGTTTTTTGGAGATTACTGCAATGAAAAAATTTATACCTGGGATCCTGCCACCAAAATTAGAAAAGAGTTTGCTACCGGCTCCAATCGCCCTCTCTGGTACCTTTTCTCTGATAATGGAGACATGTACTATATCGAACGGAATGGTGCCGAAGGTGGATCTGCAGGAGCCAATACCGCAAGCTATGATGGAAAACTATGGAAAATCAGATACACCAACTCTAACGATGTATTCATCAATCAAAATCCACAGAACAATGCTCTGGTCGTAGGGGAACATGCACTGTTCACCATTACTGCATACAGCAACCTTCAACCGCTTTCTTACCAGTGGTATAAAAACGGCGTTTTGATAGCAGGTGCCACCAACGATACACTCATTGTTCAATCGGTTACCCTTGCGGACAATAATAGCATTTATACCTGCGTGGTATCCAACAGCGTATCCAGTGTTACCTCTAAAGAAGCTTTGCTCACCGTAATTCAGAACACACGCCCTGTGCCTGTTATCACCTCTCCTCTGCCTACGCTTAAATACAAGGCGAATGATGTGTTAAGCATTTCAGGTTCAGCCACGGATACAGAAGACGGACCACTTTCCGGAGCTTCACTTTCCTTCTGGGTAGACCTTCATCACGATACGCATACCCACCCTGCTCTGGCTCCTACTTCAGGCACCAGCCTCCCTATAACCTTTACAGTTCCAAACAACGGAGAAACCTCTCCCAATGTGTTCTTCCGGGTATATCTGAAGGCTACAGATTCCCAGGGGTTCTCCTCTACCACTTATGTAGATGTCCATCCTCAACTGGTTGGTATTACCGTACATTCCAATGTACCGGAAGCAAAAATCAATTACGATGGTACGTATCACTTTGCTGGAGAAACAATTTACTCTGTAAAAGGAATTATAAGAAGCCTCGAAGCCCCTATGGTGATCTCTACCAATGAGAAGACCTGTATCTTTACGTCCTGGTCTCATGGTGAAACTTCAAGACTGATAACATTTGCCACACCAAACTCAGACTTAGACCTGTATGCTTCCTATGATTGCGATGAAGTAAGTTATACCGGTGATGGTCTGCTGGGAACTTATTCGGATGTTGCTTCGGTAACTATTCAGCCCGATGCGGTAAGACTTAAAAGAATAGATCCGGAGATCAACTTCAACTGGCAATACGACTCCCCTGATATGGGTACAATCGATGACAACTATTTCAAAGCTGTATGGGAAGGCTATATTGATATTCCTGCTGCCGGTACATACACCTTTTACCTGAATTCTTTTTACAACGACTATTGCACATTGAGCATAAACAACCAGGAGGTAATTAATAAAACTTCCGGAGACTATATAGGGGTGGAATACTTCATCGAAAAATCAGGTACTGTTGCATTCGATACTCCTGGTAAAAAACCTGTAAAAATCACCTTCGAAGAAACCGACTGGGTAGCGGCGATTGAATGGAGCTGGTCTGGCCCTTCTATCAGTAAGCAGATTGTCCCTCAGTCCAATCTATATACCAGTACCAGTCTGAGCTCTGGCAACGGTTTGACAGGATATTACCTGGGAGATGTAGCTCAGCTTTCAGGGGTAACACCACAATACATTCAAACCGACACCAAAATTGATTTTAACTGGGAACAGGGTTCGCCTAATGCCGGATTATTAGGTAATGATCTGTTTACCATCAGTTGGAAAGGCTACCTCAGACCTCCATTAGACGACAATTATGTATTCACCATCAGTGGTGACGACGGATTTATTTTGTTGATAAATAATGACACCATCATTAATCAGTGGCACGACGGAATTATCGAAAACAAAGAGGCTACCGTTTACCTTAACGGAAGAACGTTCTATCCTTTTGAATTAAAATACTATGAAAATGGTGGTAATGCCAACATTAAACTGGAATGGACTTCTTCTCTACTAAGTAAATCGGTCATTGCAACGAAGTATCTGTATACCAACATCCCTACCGTTACTTCCTATTCCGATGCCGCTTCCGATCATCAGGTACAGTATAAACTAGCCAGAGACGGAGCCGGTGTTCGATTACTATCAGATTCTGATTCAATAGAAAAGTTTGACATTATTAATGTAAACGGACAAAAGATTGTCTCAGGAACAAATGAAATTCAGCATCAGTGGATTGATCTGAACAACTATTCTGATGGATTATACATTCTCCAACTGATTGATAACGGGCAGCCGGTACGAATCAAGTTCATTAGATAACTCACCTTTCGTAAGGGGCTTAAACTACCAGAAAAAAAAAGACTGTCAGGAATCTCTGACAGTCTTTTTTTTTGTACTGATATACTTATTTAACGATGCTTCTTTATCGCAGGCTTTTTCTTTATGACTCTATAGCCGGCACGGCTTGTTAGAACTCTCAGAAACAACTAACCTCAAGAAGCAGCGGATTGATCTGCATAACTCTACAATGAATTATACCATTCTGAATGTAATTGAAACTGGGCATTCCTTCAATAGTCCAATGCCTCTGATAATGCCTCAATCGTAAGGAGCATACACAAAAAAGGCTGTCAGAATACTCCAACAGCCTTTTATATTCTCTGATCGCTTATGAAAGTTATTTCTTTACCACCAGTTTTTTCTTTATAACATTATTTCTGGTGACCCCATGCAGGATATAAGCTCCTTCTTCCAGATGCTGGCTCAGCTTATTCGCATCCATTGTCAGTTCACCGTTATAAGTAATCTCTCTTCCATGAAAATCAAACACTTTAATTTCCAATACCGGTTCATCATCAGAAATCTCCCCATTAAGTTCCGGTAATGAACCAAAAGAAAATTCTTCCGGTGATGCAGCAGGGCATCCTCCCACCTTCACAATTTTATCGTATTGTTTGTACCATGGATTTACAGAAAAGTTTACCCCAGCACTTAAATTGACCGATGTCAAATTGGATGCATAAGTAATGTAAACCCTGCGCTTATCCAGCGGATCCGGCTCTATTACTGCCTGCGCATTGGTCCACCAGCTGATAGCGGTCGGTGGTAGCTCCGGAGAAAGAACAAACAGGTATCTTTGCCCTGCCTCCAGACAGGATGGCCCGTTTATTCCTGTTGTCAACGGTTGTTCTACATGTACCGTAACCACTGATGAAGTAGCAGTTCCGCCACGATTATCTGTTGCTACTGCTGTCAGGTTATAGATCCCCGCTGTAGCTCCTGTAATGGTGTAAGAATAAGGAGATGTATTGTCCATTCCTAACAGGACTGATCCACTATAGAATGCCACACTTGCAATAGTGCCATCCGGATCGGACGCACTCGCTGTAATGGTAATGGTCGCCGGAGCTGTTAAAGTAGTATTGTTAACCGGACTGGTAATGACAACAGATGGATTCTGATTGGCAGCAGGTAAAACCGTTACCCATATCGTATCGGTCCACCCCCCTCCATCATTATCTATTGCTGACGCATAAATTTCATAAACACCGGGAGTTGCAATGGTCAGGCTTCCACTGTATGGACTGCTGACATCTCTCACCAGCTGCTGAACACCTGTACCAAACCAAACTTCACGGATCGTTCCATCTGCGTCAGTGGCAGTTGCTGTGACATTAATAATGGCAGGTGCTGTAAACTCCGAGTTGTCAGATGGAGAAGTGATCGTAATTTCTGGTCTCTGATTGATTCGTACTCTTATGGTGTCTATTCCGATACCTCCATTATTATCTGTGGCTACCGCATATATCTCGTGAATGCCAGGTGTTTCAATTACAAGAGTAGCGTTGTACGGACTGGTAGCATCTTTTACCGTTACACTGGAACCAGTGCTACTAAACGTAACATCACGGATCGTTCCATCTGTATCGGTGGCAGTTGCCGTAACATTGATTCTTGCTGGCCCCGTAAACACCGAATTCTCAGATGGTGATGTAATGCTTACTACTGGATTCTGATTGGCTGCCGGCAAAACCGTTACGATAACGGTGTCAAGGAAGGATGATGCTCCATGATTGTCTCTTGCGATGGCAAGAATTTCGTATGTTCCGGGAGTTGCAATGGTAAAGCTTCCACTGTATGGACTGGTAGCGTCTGTTACAGACCCTCTGGGACCATAAAAGGATACATCGCTGATCGTACCATCTGCATCGGTGGCAATAGCAGTTACATTGATGGTTGCCGGTACTGTAAACACAGAATTGTCAGCAGGTGAAGTAATTTGTACTACAGGACGTTGATTGATCTGTATCCTTATGGTGTCTATTCCTATTGCACCTTCATTATCCGTTGCTATAGCAATGATCTCATGAATACCAGGACTTTCTATATAAAAGGATGCTGTGTATGGACTGGTAGCGTCTGTGATCGTTACACTGGAACCACTACTACTAAAAGTAACATCCCTGATGGTACCATCTGCATCGATGGCGGTAGCGGTCACATTGATGGTAGTCTGTGCCGTCAATATTGCGTTCGCAGCAGGTGATGTAATTTTTACTACAGGCCTCTGATTGCCTGCCGGTAAAACCGTTACTATTAGAGTGTCCAGGAAGGATGATGCTCCATGATTATCCCTTGCGGCTACAAAAATTTCGTATGTTCCGGGAGTTTCAATGGTAAAGCTTCCATTATATGGACTGGTAGCATCTGTTACAGATCCTCTGGGACCATAAAAGGTTACATCACTGATGGTACCATCTGCATCGGTGGCGGTAGCAGTTACATTGATGGTAGCCGGTGCCGTAAATATTGAATTGTCAGCAGGTGAAGTAATTTGTACTACCGGGCGCTGATTGATTTGTACTTTTATCGAGTCTCTTCCTACATTACCATTATTATCCGTGGCTACCGCGTATATCTCATGGACACCAGGAGTTTCAATGAAAAGCGTCGCGCTGTATGGACTGGCTGAATCCGTTACCGATACTCCGGAACCACTGCTACTAAATGTAACGTCACGAATTGTGCCGCCTGTAAAAGAAGCTGTAGCAGTCACATTGATTCTTGCCGGTGCTGTAAACACCGAGTTCCCGGAAGGTGACGTAATATGAACGACAGGCTTTTGATCGGCGGGCGGTAAAACAGTTACCCATATCGTGTCCACTCCCAATCCTCCATCATTATCTCTGGCCAGTGCATAAATCTCAAAAACACCAGGTCTTTCAATGGTTAGGGAAGCATTATATGGACTGGAAACATCTATTACCGACCCCTGGGAGCCAGTAGTACTAAACGTAACATCACGAATCGACCCATCTGTATCGACAGCTAATGCACTTACATTGATGGTTGCAGGTGCTGTATAGATTGAATTATTAAGAGGTGAAACGATAGTTATTAAAGGGCTATGATTGATTCTTACCCTTATTGTATCTATTCCAATACCTCCATTATTGTCTGTGGCTACTGCGTATATCTCATGAATACCAGGAGTCTCAATCAAGAGAGTCGCGCTGTATGGACTGGTAGCATCTGTTACCGACACACTGGAGCCACTGCTGCTAAATGTAACATTGCGGATCGTGCCATCTGCATCGGTGGCTGTTGCCGTAACATTGATTCTTGCTGGCCCTAAATACACTGAATTTTCAGATGGTGATGTAATTCTTACAACTGGATTCTGATTGGGAGGTGTTACCGGAATAGTTCCGGAAATAAAATACTCCCCGATAGAAGAGTAATCCGAGTACCCCGTTGTTGAAGGACTTCCCTGTCCTGTTCCGTCAATACTTAAGTAATACGTTCCTGCAGAAAGATTTAGGTTAAATGAAGCATTTAACCCAATAATGGCTGTAGGGCCAGTCTGACTGCCCGGAGCAGTAGCAGTAGGATTGGACGTCGCCAGGACTGTTCCGGATGCGTTTTGGATTGTCGCTACAATATCCAGATTCGGATAGGCCTTCGATGGGCTAATATTTAGCGATACAAGCCCCCCAGGGGTTGTAAAAGAATACATATCCACATCTGTTCTTTGAGAGATGATACCATAGTTTTGCGCCTCCGATACCTCTCCTGTTGCCGAAACTACCAAAGCCTTAGCCGTAGCGAAAGTACTTCCCGCCTCATCTGTTCTGAATCCGAATCCGTTTCCTGTCCCGGCAATTATGGCAATGTCGTCCTGAGTCTGATTAGCATTGGCATACTCCCCACGACTCCATTGTACCAGGCCTTTAGAATACCCTACGCCCATAATGGGTGCCCAGATGCCCTGACCATAATAATAATCTTCCTGAGGAGATGTTCTTCCATCATGAGACAAACCCAGGGTATGGCCTATTTCATGAGATCCTGCTTCACCAGCCCCTTTGACACCACTGTTGAAAACCCAGCAGGGAGTATCGTCTGCCCATCTGAATGAATTCACATAGGCAACTCCACCCGCTCCCGGAGAAGCAGTGTTGGTAGGGGTAAATATACATCTGATTCTTCTGTTTTGGGGAGCAGCATTAAATACTGCAAGATTCGTGGTTATGTTAATATTAAAAGCTCTGTAATCTTCGCTGATCATTTTCCAGATGTTGGTTACATCCCCTTCTGAAAAATTACCGGGCAACGCATTGATGGTATTTCCACCATTCCATCTGGTTCCTGTTACAACCTCTCCGTCAAAATCCAGATAGGCTACAGCAGGAGCTCCGGGCAAACTTTGAAGGGAATAAGCCGATGAACCCGCAGGAGGTGCCTGAGCTGGTAATGACCGCGTTTCAGCAGTAGTAGCCGTATTATAGTCTATACATAAGACTTCATTGATATCTTCTTCTTCCACATATACCTCTCCTCTTTCTGAAAAATATCTGAATGCTTTTCTATCGGAAGGAATTACTACCAGACCGCTCAAACTTCCTTCAAAATATGAAAACGTAACAGAAGAGGTCTTTTTGTCCGGAACTTCTCCATATATAAACTCCTCTCCATTTACTTTCTTCGTTAAATTGATCTGCGCTGTAACCGAACCCTTGGTAAGAGGAATAGTGCTTCGTTTGGCTTTTCGTGTTTTTATCTGACTTTCGGAAAGTTGCACTGTAGAATAAAATTCACTGACACTTCCCAACTTAACCGGTGGGTCTGAGACATCCTGTGCCTGACTACTCCTTGCCGCCAAAAAAATTAATAAAACTATTAGGAATAATTTACGTATAAAAATTTCACAACTACCATTTACGAGCAGCTGATTCAATTTCCGTTGTTTCGATTTCATCGTGTTTTTTCAGTAGCTTAAACTGGTTTATAAAAAATTTACCTATCGATACATCGCTATACTTCAGGCCTTACCACACAGCAATTCCTATCCTGCTATCCAGCCTGTATTTAACTAAACTGACAATCCTCAGGAACACTAATAATACACACTGATACCGGGCTTTTCAATTAAAATTTGCCCACTTACCTGACACAGACAATTCTTCCTGCGCCTGAAGCTTACTCTCAATCGATGTTCGGATAACTACAGTAAAAATTGGCTTTAATACTTAGCTAAAGTAAAGCGTTAAAACTGATTCAGATGACAGATCCTTTCATTGCAACAACATAACACTAAACCGGATCCAATCCAACATCCTTCCCTAAAGTATTAACCTATGACTCAATAAATTAGAGGTATAAATTAATACAAAAATTGCAATTATTACAAAGAAAAGTCAAAATAGTTATAAACAAACTTTGCCAATCCCTATAAAATCACTATGAAATTCCGATGAATTATCTGTAAAAAGGGACAAAATGAAAAAAGTTTAATCCAGCAGTAACAGGTTCGGTCGTACGACCACACCTTGCATATCTATGGGAGGCCAATAAAAAAAATGGTTAAACATTTAATTATTTCTTATCTTAAGAGATAAGAACCCCTCTTAGCATAACCAAGAGGGATTACTTTTTTTAACTATTCGTAGATACCTGCTACCATTAAAATAAAAGCGTATTCCTGTGCTATTTCCTCAAAGACTTTAAATCTTCCGGTAGTGCCCCCATGCCCGGTTTCCATATTCGTTCTAAGGCACAGCAGATTCGTATCGGTCTTTAACTCCCTTAATCTGGCTGTCCACTTTGCCGGTTCCCAGTATTGCACCTGAGAATCATGAAGCCCTGTCGTAATTAGTATGTTCGGATATTCTTTAGCCTGAACATTATCATAAGGCGAATAGGACAACATGTAGTGATAGGAATCCGCATTTTTAGGATTTCCCCATTCATCAAATTCTCCTGTTGTTAACGGAATGGTTTCATCCAGCATGGTACTAACCACATCAACAAAAGGTACCTGAGCAATTATTCCCCTGAACAGTTCCGGACGTAAATTCATCACCGCTCCCATCAGCAATCCTCCGGCACTTCCTCCCTGTGCAAACAGTTTATCGGCACTGGTATACTTTTCCCTGATCAGATGTTCTGCACAACTTATAAAATCCGTGAAGGTATTTTTCTTCTTAAACATTTTACCATCTTCATACCATTGTCTTCCCATTTCCTGTCCCCCTCTGATATGCGCAATGGCAAAAACAAATCCCCGATCAAGAAGACTCAGACGTTTGGACGAGAACTCCGGATCTATGCTTATTCCATAAGAGCCATACCCATAAAGTAATGCAGGATTGGTGCCATCCAAATGCAATCCTTTTTTATAAACAATGGACATGGGGATCTTGGTCCCGTCTTCTGCTGTGGCCCATAGCCGTTCGGTCTGATACTCGGAAGGATTATACCCTCCTACAACTGTTTCCCGCTTTTTAAGAACCTGCTCCCCTGTTCGCATATTGTAATCGTAGATGGTATTGGGAGTGGTTAACGAGGTATAATTATATCTGAGCCATTCGGTATTCAGTTCGTAATTATCCCGGGTAAAAACGGTATAAGCCGTTTCCTCCATTGGAAGGTATTTCTGTTTGCCTGTAGCACGTTCTATAATACTGAGATGTGTGTTTGCCTTAGACCTTTCACTCAGGACCAGATATTCCTCAAACACATCCATTGCTTCAATCAATACATCTTCTCTGTGAGGGATTACCTCTTTCCAAAACTCTCTGGACGTTTGCATTTCTGATGTCTCCATCAGTCTGAAGTTTGGAGCATTCAGGTTGGTAATAACATAGAACTTATCCTTTACATGGTCTATCTGATACTCAAGTGCAGATTCTCTAGCCGTAAACTCTTTAAACACGCCTTGAGGGTTGTCTGCATCAAGTATTTTATAATATGAAGCCAGCGTACTTGTTGATTCTATAATAAGGTATTTTTTAGACTTTGATTTTTCTATCGCAGTATAAAACGCTTCATCTTCTTCATAATAAACCAGTGTTTCGTTCTGAGGGTCTTCTCCTATTGTATGGCGATAAATCCGATCCGGCCTTAATGTTTCTTCATCTTTCTTGGAATAAAAAATGGTTTTATTGTCATTGGCCCACGTAACATACCCTTCTGTATTTGGTATGGGTTCTCCGATATACTGACCTGTTACCAAATCAAGAATATAGATGGTATAAATTCTCCTGCTTACAGTATCCAGGCCATAAGCCAGTTTGGTATTATCCTCACTGACAGACAACCCTACCACATTGTAGTATTCATATCCCTGAGCCATTTTATTTACATCCAGAAGTATTTCTTCCTCTGCCTCCAGTGTTTCTTTCTTTCTGCAATACACTGGATATTCCGAACCTTCATGATAACGTACATAGTACCAGTAGCCGTTCTTAAGAGATGGAACACTCTCATCCTCCTGTTTGATCCGTCCTGTCATCTCGGCATACAACGTTCGCTGCAAACCTTCTACAGGCTTCATGACACTTCTGAAATACTCATTTTCCGCATGGAGGTACTCCAATACCTTTTTAGTCTGCTCGTCCTGTTCTTCCGAATTCTTTTGTTCATCGCTTAAACGCATCCAGAAATAAGGGTCATTTCGTGTACCTGCATCTGCTACGACCTGATAATCTATTTTTTCTGCAACAGGAGGAATACTGGTATTCAACTGATTAATGGGCATTGTAATCTCATTTTACATTTAACCCGATAAATATCACTATTTAGGAATTTATTTCATAATGAATACCGGATGCTATAGTCCCCTTACCCTGGAAACACCCTTCATCGATTAGAATCTTTCCGAAAAAATTAAAAAAAGGACGAAACGAGATTTTCCAGCATACGTTTATAAGGGAAAACACTTATTTTATGAACATACTTTAAGTATTTCAACGATACCTGTCAATTTTTAATACACTTAGAGGAGTGGCCAGGACCAGTAAATTCACACAGAAGCATTTGATCCAAGAGGGCAATGCAACCTGAATTAGTAACCATCTCATTTAAAGCCACCTGCCAACCAGCTTTTAGTAAAATTCCAATCCTCAATAGGATTCCACTTCTTTTCTTCAAGTTTTCTTACATAGGTTATATTTCTTCCTGATAAAGCAAAAAAAACATAAACAACTCATTCACAAGTACAATCTTTTCCTTTCCTTCACAGGAGTTGGGAGAATTAAGTAGCGAACAAGTTCCAAGAATACCTTCCTAACAATTTTTGTATCGTGTAGCAGTTATAACCCAAAGACTTTGCCGCCGTAAATGCAAAACTGATAATCAGTATTAATAACCCTTTTATTCTTTATAATGTCTTCTGAAAACAGTTTTAAGTTAAAGTACAACAAGCTTTTAGTTTCCTCCATTGTTGGAACCATGTTTTTAGCCTGTTTACTGATATACACTATTCACTCTATCAAAAGAAGCAAAGAGAATGAAGCAGCTTTATCGAGGGCTCTGTTTTACCTTTCTCAATGCGAGAGATCGTTTAAGGGCTTCCTCTTCAACAACAACATCAATTCCAACTTAGACCTTGACGAATACAAAAAGGAACTAACTTCTGTCAGAAATTACGCCCGATTATTTCACGAAAACATGACGTTTCTGGAAGAGCATTTAAATGGGAATGATCATGCATCGTTAGTCCTTATAAAGACCAACATTGATACACTAACCAGTGTGTTCGATCAGATCACAAATTTGCTTAAGGAACGGGGAAATAAACGTGAGGGGCTTGAAGGCAGGATGCTAAAAGCTGCTGATACTCTTGAAAAAAGCACTCTTACAGATAAGGCTCTTGTTTATGCACTCAGAAAAGATGAAAAAGATTTTCTGCTAAGAAAAAATGGTGCTTATCTGAATACATTTGACCTTACAGCCTCTAAGCTGGAAGAACAAATTGCTTCACTTTCTGATCCGAATGAAAAAAACAACCTGCTAACGGCCTTAAAAAACTATCAGAATTCTTTACGTGAAATTGTTGCAATAGAACACAAACTGGGACTGGGAAGCACTTCCGGACTTGTAGGATTTTTAACGTCCACTATCACTAATTCTATTAATGAACTTGAAGCGTTAAAAACATCCTATGAAGCCAACGGCATTAAATTCCTTAAAACCACATTAATAGTTTTAATAATACTTTCAATAGGTGTCCTGATTGCGACTTATTTCTACATGGAAAAATTTATGAGACCGGTACTGGAACCTATACAGGAGATACAATCAAGAGCATACAGAATAAGCGAAGGAGACCTTTCTGTCCGGTTCGATGAATTCAGAAATAACAGCATTCTAAAAAACCTGATTGCCGGTCTGGAAAAAATTGTAGAACGTTTTAAATCTACCATGACTCAGGTGGAGGCTATCAGTTCGCGTAAAATATTGCAGGAGCTCCCATTAACTTCTGACAAAGACGAAGTAGGAAAAACTGTAAATATGATTATCCTGCAACTGAAAAAGATTGATGATGAAGAAAAGCAAAGAGCATGGCACAACGAAGGACTGGCCTTGTTTGCCAACCTTTTAAGAATCTATGTCAACGACGCAGATGAACTTTATGATAACTTCCTAAGACAACTGGTAAAATACATTGACGCTAATCAGGGAGGGTTATTTATTGTAGAAGAAGAGGATGAGGAGGATGATAATTCCAGTTATATGTTGATGAAGGCATGTTACGCCTATGACCGAAAAAAATTCATTAACAAGAGAATTAATCCGGGTGAAGGACTTGCCGGAGTTTGCTGGCAGGAAGGTGAAACCGTTTACATGACTGATATCCCTGAAGACTACATGCATATCACCTCCGGTGTGGGAGGCGCATCCCCTTCCAGCGTTGTGATTGTACCTGTAAAATTTAATGATAAAATCTTCGGAGTTATAGAATTAGCCTCATTCAGTGTAATTCCAAATCATCAGATTAAATTTATCGAAGCCATTGCAGAAAGCTTTGGTTCTACTGTTCATAATATGAAGACGGGTGCTAAAACCCGTGCCTTGCTGGAGCAGTCCCAGATTATGACAGAAGAGCTGCGGGCTCAGGAAGAAGAAATGCGTCAGAATATGGAAGAACTACAGGCTACGCAGGAAGAAATGGAAAGAAATGTTCATTCGTTGAAAAACATGACGCAGGAGCTTGAAATCAGGGAAAGAATATTTGGCTTAACAACCATCCTGTCTGAATCTGATCTGTATGGAACCATAACGGACATCAACACCAAATTTACAGAAGTATCCGGCTATTCAAAAGAAGAGCTGATTGGAAAACCACACAATATCCTGAGAGATCCGGATATGCCTAAAGAACTGTTTAAGCTCTTCTGGAATACCATTAAAGCAGGAAAAATATTTAAGGGTATCATTAAAAACAGAGGTAAAGGAGGCAAGGTGTATTGGGTAAGTGCTACCATCGTTCCTATCAAAGATGAGGACGGCAAGATTGTAAGATATGTCGGGGCACGCTATCACATTGAGGACGAAGAATTTGCACTGCACATGTACAACAAACAGGCTGTTGCATTAGGACTTCCACAACTTAAGAATGCACTTTAATCCATTCTAATAACTACAACTCCGGGGCAAATTTGAATTTACAGGCTCCGGAGTTTTTTTTTATCTCCCCTATAAATATTTTGTGCAGGCATCGTTATTGCTTCACTACTTTTTATCGAAAATTATTTTATTTAAAACCCTCTGATTGGGTCTGTGCTAAAGTGTTTGTATCTTTAATATCCAGGAATGAAAAACAGGATATTCTTCATATGTAGTATAATTTACTTAGGCAGTATCCTATGTACTGGCGCCAAAGCCTCTTCCTTACAATTAAATTACCTCACAGACGATTCTCTTAAATACGACATAACATCTGTTGTAAGCCTTTATAAAAGCGTTCCGGAAAAATTCCAAACCGTTGATAACGCGATAAATATAAGGCTCAAGGCAAAAAAAATATGGATTATTTTTCCGATAGAAACACTACCGGAAAATAGAATTTTACTAATCCGAAACGCTTTTTTAGAGCACATTGGGGCCCATTTTATAAAGGATAATCTAATACTGGAGTCCAAATCTTCCGGAAATCTGCTGCCTTTCAGCTTCAGAGACCTTCCTGCCAACCAGCCCAACTTTTATATTCCCGGAAACACAGACCTGGTCTGCCTCGAAATTCAGACTTCCGGCCCGATGAAAGTGCCTGTGGAGTTGTATTCGGAAAAATCATTTCTGACTGATGTACAGCAGAATATTGCACTTCATTTTCTTTATCTTGGCCTTATCCTTCTTACAGTAACACTAGCTGTAGCTTCCTATGCCTGGTTAAAAGAACGATTGTTTCTTTACTATGCACTTTCAATAAGTGCCACCGGGTTTATTACATTTCTCACTTACGGATATACCTTTCAGTATTTGTGGCCCAATACTTCCATCATCAACAAGTATCACTTCATATTCTACCTGTTTACCATCTTCAATTTTATTTTTATTGAAAAACTGTTGATGATCAAAAAGCATTCGACATGGCTTTTCACCACCTATAGAATCTTTTACATAGCCTATATAATTGCTTTAACCCTGAATACCTTTTTCAGTTCAGTACTTATAAATGAATTTGTTTTCGCTGTATTCTGGACAGGTGCCTTATTACCACTTTTCTCAGGAATATACCTTATGAAAAAAATGAGAACCATTGAAAAAGAAACTATTGGCTTTTTCCTAACAGGCAGTGTTTCGTTTTTTATTGGTCTTCTCATTTATGTCACTACAATGAACGGATTCATCTCTGTTAATGTCTTTACGGACAATTCCGTACAGATCGGATCGGCGATTGAAATCATCTTTTTTAACCTGGCAATATTGAACCGGCTAAAACTCTATAAAGAAGAAAATGATAGCATCATTTCCGAACAAAAGCATATTCTGGAAACGGAGGTCATGTCCAGAACCATTGAACTAAGAGAAAAGAATATTTTGATTGAGTTAAAAAACAAGGAACTGAAAGAACATCAGGAACAGCTGGAAAAAATCGTGGAAAAGCGGACCAGCCAACTTATAAAACTCAATAAAGATCTTAACGACCGCAATTTCAGGCTGGAACAATTTGCCAATATAACCGCACATAACCTTCGTGGACCGGTTGCCACGCTACTGGGCTTATGCGAATTGTTTAATGTAAACCATCCTTCCGACCCTTTAAATTCAAAGGTTATAGACAATATCAAAGAATCATCGTTAAAAGTAGACAGAATACTAAAAGACCTGGCTTCATTGCTGGACCACCACAGAACTACGGAAACCATGATAGAAAAAGTGTCTTTGGAAAACGTATGTCTGGAAGTACTTCACCTTCTTGACGATGAAATAAAAACTTCTGAAGCCACCATCAGCTATGATTTCACAGAGCATACCTATGTTCACGCAATTCCATCTTATCTAAAAAACATTTTTTTAAATCTTATTCACAACAGCATTAAATACCGCAGAAAGCAAATCCCTGCGGTTATAGCGATCCGGTCGTACGCAACAGAAGAGTATCACTTTCTTGAGTTCAGAGACAATGGTAAAGGAGTGGATCTGGCACAGTACAGGGAAAAAATTTTTCAGCCCTACCAGCGCTTTCACCTGGATGTTCCAGGAAAGGGTTTAGGCTTATTTATCACTAAAACTCAGATCGAAAGTATGAGAGGGAAATTACACATCGAGAGCGAACCAGACAAAGGTACCATCTTTACCATAGCCCTTCCTGCTTCTGTAAGCACAGAATACAAAGAAGAACTGTCTTTAAAAAAACGTAGTTAAAGACAGTTCTGTGAAATTTTTATTTATAGCTGATTTTATAAATCGTACCTTTAACGTCATCGGTAATATATAACGATCCATCCGGCCCCTGAGCTAAGCCGCATGGTCTGTGCTTAGCATCTCCCGGAGCCGCAATGTCTTCTGAACCTGCAAAATTATCGGCAAATATTTCCCAGGTTCCTTCCGGTTTACCATCTTTAAAAGGCACAAATGCAACAAAATACCCCTTCTGTTTCAAAGGTGCTCTGTTCCACGAGCCATGAAAAGCGATAAAAGCGCCGTTTTTATATCTGGCAGGAAACTGATCACCTGTATAAAACAGCAAACCGTTTGGAGCAAGGTGCGCAGGAAATATTATCTCCGGATCTATGGCATCTTCGCCTCCCTCTTTTTTACCATCTCCACCGTACTCAGGGGCAAGTATTTTCTTTTTCTGAAACGGATCGTAATAGATATATGGCCAGCCTGCGTTATCTCCTTTATTGATCGCATACATGGTTTCCGCCGGTAATTCTGCACTTTGCTTTTCATTATACAACTCAGGATACAACTGAAACAACTGATCCCTTCCGTGCTGCATCACAAACAACTGATCTTTCTGATTGTTCCAGTCCAGTCCTACAACATTTCTCAGCCCTGTCGCATAACGTACCCCCTGCCCATAACTCTGATTCAACAGATCTGCTTTAAACTGCCAAATTCCGCCTGCTGAGTCCAGTATGGGGCAAGGCTTCATCCCGGGTGAACCATGTGTTCTGTCTTTCTCCTGACACGCATTGGACGGAGCACCTATATTTACATAGATATTCCCATTATTATCCAGCGTAATGGATTTTGACTCATGTTGCCTTTTGCTCACCAGGCCTTTTACAAGGATTTCAGGGCTTTTCTTATTGATCACCTCCCCTTTTTCATTAAGTTTGTATCTGTACACTTCTTCATTGCTTGACGTATACAGATAGTTGTCTTTAATGGCGATCCCCGTACCTCTATAATTACCAAAGCCTGAAATGTTATCTATTTTTCCGTCCTTGTTTTTATCTTCAAGATATACCACCCCTCCTTTATCCGAAGGCCTGTCCAGCTTCACATAAATGTTTCCCTGTTTGGTCACTGCAATATGGCGGGCCTTACCCAGATTGTCTGCAACAATGGTTCCTTTAAACCCCTGAGGTAATTTCAGTCCGGTTTTGCCAGGATCCTCGACAAGTGTGGTTGCAACAAACCCATGTGCCGAGTCGCTTTTAAAGGACTGAGCCTCACCTGCAATCCGGAAACACAGAAAAAAGAATACTATCCAAATTATCTTTTGCATGTCTTTTAAACAATTTTTGTTAATTAATATTTCTCCTTTTTATGCAATAATAAAGAACTGATCCACTACTTAATCCGATTGAGAAAAACTTTTATACTGCCACTGACGAGCCTTTCTACAATCATTTCATCCTAAAAATAAAAGACCTTACTTCGGTATAAAAATACAATACAATCCCTAATCCACATTATAAATTTTAAAATAGATTAAATATATTGTGCGTCAGTTCTATACCCTAAATTTTTGTTCTTAAAATCACAGCAGATGAGTTCTACAACACTTACCGGTAATATAATAGACATTGAAGGAAAGCGTATCTATAAAGGGCGGATCGTACTGTCGGATGGGAAAATTGAGAAAATTGAAGAGCAGCCAGAAGCGAATGAGAATTTGTATATCCTTCCGGGATTCGTCGATGCTCATGTACATATAGAAAGCTCCATGCTTGTTCCTTCCGAATTTGCCCGCCTTGCCGTGCTGCACGGAACGGTGGCAACCGTTTCTGACCCTCACGAAATAGCCAATGTATGCGGCATGGAAGGTGTTGACTTCATGATTAACAACGGCAAACAGGTCCCTTTTAAATTTAATTTCGGTGCCCCTTCCTGTGTACCTGCTACAGTTTTTGAAACGGCAGGAGACGAAATTTCTCCCAAAGATATTGAAACACTTTTAAAGAGACCTGAAATAAAATACCTGGCAGAAATGATGAACTGGCCAGGTGTACTTTTCAATGATCCTGTTGTATACGAAAAGATCAGCATCGCTAAAAAGCTTGGAAAAGTTATAGACGGACATGCTCCAGGCCTTAAAGGGGAACAGGCTAAACAATACATTGCCGCCGGCATTTCAACCGATCATGAATGCTTTACAGCAGAAGAAGCTCTGAATAAGTTAAAGCTGGGCATGAAAATTCTCATAAGAGAAGGCAGTGCCGCCAAAAACTTTGAAGCACTTATTGACCTGCTCAATGATTATGAAGACCTGATGATGTTCTGCTCCGACGACAAACATCCCGACAACCTTGTCATCGGTCATATCAACGAACTTGTCAAAAGAGCACTGAACAAGGGAATTGACTTGTACAAAGTGCTGAAAGCAGCCTGTGTAAACCCTGTAAAACATTATGGTCTGGAAGTAGGCCTTCTAAAAGCAGGCGATCCGGCGGACTTCATCGTCATTGACAACCTTAAAGATTTCAACATACTGCAAACCTATATCAATGGGGAACTTGTAGCAGAAAAGCAGAAAAGCTTCATAAAACAACCATCCGTAACAGCAATCAACAGATTTAGCACCTCTCCTAAACAGGAAGCGGATTTTAAAGTAACCTCTGAGACAGGAAAGACAAGGGTTATCGAAGCACTGGACGGGCAACTAATCACCAGATCTATAGAGATGAACCTTCCTCTCCAGGATGGTTTCTTACAGGCCCTGCCGGCTGAAGACATCTTAAAAATCACCGTCGTTAATCGCTACAGAAATGCTGTACCTGCCAAAGCCTTTATCAAAGGATTTGGTTTAAAGCAGGGTGCACTGGCTTCGTCCATAGCACACGACTCACACAACATTGTGGCTGTGGGAGTAAGCGATGAAGCTATCACCAAAGCAGTAAATGAAGTGATCAAAAACCAGGGAGGTATCTCCGCAGTATACAATGATACCCTCTATTCATTACCTCTTCCTGTAGGAGGCTTAATGTCTGCTGAAGACGGCTATGTTGTGGCCGATAAATACACCGAGCTCGACCAAATTTCCAAAGCAATGGGAAGTACACTTACCTCCCCTTACATGACCTTATCTTTTATGGCTTTACTGGTAATACCTTCCCTTAAGCTCAGTGACCTTGGTCTGTTTGATGGGGATAAGTTTGAGTTTGTAAAAAGCTGAAAGTTGAAAGTTGAAGTAATACACACCCAATTGGTATAGGCGAGGACGCTTGAACCAATTGGGCACCTAACGTCTTCTTACTATATTACTTTACTATACTTTACTTAACTTAACGCAGGCTCAGAGCAAGCAAATACAAACATACTCATTCAATGCTGCCATGGCATGAATACTGTCATAAGATAAGGTTTTCATTTTTGACTGCTCAATATTTCCTCATAGATAGCTTTAAATTGTTCCTCCATTTTTTGAAACCATTCCAGGTATTCTTGTAATGAAAAAGGGGTACTATTTCCCTCCTTATCGTCATGAGTTAAGAAGATCCAACCGTTATCCTGAACAACTTCTATAAAATTATCAGGCGGAGCTGCTAACGTTTGTTCTATGGCCTCGAGGAAGGCTTTGGCTGCCTGGGGGTAATTATGAATTCTCCATTTCCATAGCTTAACTGCCTCTTCCGGAGTATTGTCCTTCCAGATCTCCTTTAGAAATTTTACAAAGTTATAAGATGTATTCATATACTGTTTATTCAATCCACTAACTTAATAAGGCCAGGCACTGTTAATACCGAAACCTCCTTTAGCCCCCTCTAAAACTACCACTCTTAATTCCACTCCTACACCTGCTACTTTGTTTGTCAACGGCCCCCCTTGCGGTCCGACAGTAATACCTGCAAAGGAGAATGTATCACCTCCCACATTAATTGTAACACTACCCATCCCCGGTGGAATAGCAACCGCAGGTTGTGCATTAGGAACAATCATGGTATTGGCATTGGCCAGACGGGTCATATTCACTTTCCAGTCATCATTGGGATGCATTGGCTGATATCCTTGTCCACCCTGGTGAATATACCGGGGAAGCTGATTTACCCCCACATGAGCTCCCATTAAAATATGCTGAGAAGTCGTATTACAGGGAATTTGATCTTGTTTGGAACCTGAAGACAATATTTCTTCCCGCCATATGGGCCATAGGTTGTTATTATACAGATAATCAAATGCAGTCTGAATTTCAGCTTTTCCATGCAGTAGACTGTTAAACGCTCCTGCTTGACCAGGACAGAAGGCCGGCTTATGCCTTGTTATCCTGTAGGCCAGATCCATATCGTTTTGAATATTTCCTGTATTATCGATTACATGTCTATCCTGAGTATGAGCACCAGTAGATGCTGCCCGATTGTCTTCAACATCGGGGGTATCAGCACACCGTGGTCTTTGGCCTTCATTTTCAAAAAACATCCTTTGAACAGCTTCAGGTTTACCATATCGGGTTTTAAGTTCTCTTAAAGCCAGCTTTTGCCGGATTAAAGCCTGCTCAGGTGTTTCGTCAGCGTTTGTTTTCAAGTCCTTTAACTTTGTACCTGTTGTAGCACCCGGTTGGAAACCGGGCGTAACATTGGTATGACTAAAAGCACAATAATACCACAACTCATCATTGGACATTGCTTTAAAATTTTGTCCGGTCGGAAACAACATTTCAATATCCTTCCCTGCCCTTTCTCCATTGTCAACAGTATGCCTCAGGTGGGCTTCAATCTCTGCTCCTGACAATACCTTTTTTCCTACCTTTGTTCCTTCAGGCTTGGCTTCCGTAATATAAGACTTTTCCTCTGCAGTAGCCTCAGCATCCTTCTTTAAATGCCCTCGCATTGTGGTGATCAGCGTTTCAATTTCTGCAGGACCGAAAGAATCCTTCTCTGACAATGTTGCGAACATCTTCCAGGCATTATCCTCCTTCAACCCATCCTCTTTTAATGGCTCTATTATCTCCCCTAACTTTTCTTTTAAAGCCTGGGCATCTGGTTGCTTAGTAAGTAAATTTACCAGAGCTTTAGTATTAGCAATTTTTTCAATTAACAGCACTAAAGAATCGTAGTGGGCATTTGTCTTCTCTACAATTTCCCATAGTTCTTTTGCATCCGGCTGCATCTTCAACAACTTCTTTAAAACTTCATAATTGTTAACCTTGGGAATAATTAATGCAAGGTCCTCATAATTGCCCCTGGTAAGAATTACGACGTTCCTCAACTTCGCGGCATCTGGTTCAATATTCAAAAGTTTAAGCAGTAGATCTGCTTCATTGAATCGCTCCACCAGAGTTATCAAACTTCCATGATTGCACTTCGTTTTACTTGTAATTCTACTAAGGGTATCTTCGTCATATATGTTCAACATCTTATCAATACTTTCAAGATCAACACGATGTTTTACTAATGTTTTCACTATTGATTTATAACCATATACGCTATAGATAAACCCCTGCTTGCCCTGCTTTTCGTACAGGTTTTCCGCCCATTCCTGATCTACCCATTTTGATGTAGCACCGTTGTCTTCAGTAAAGTAAAACTTCTTTATAGGCAGTGCACACTGAATAACCTGTCCTGTACTTTTCTTTTGAATGGGCAGGCTTTGGGTATTGGTTTTCGCCTGCCTGTTATGGTTCACCGATGTATTTTCATCTGATCCGGATTGTAAGGCCTGCGCTCCCATCACGTCCGCTTCTCTTTCCAGTCCCTCATCATCGTTCACCTCCTCGCCCTTTAGCTGCAACGTTGGCTGCACACGTCCCTGCTTCTGCTGCACCACATGCCAGGCCTCATGGGGCAGATGTTTTTCCTGTCCGGCTGCCACATGAATGTGGGTTCCTTGTGCAAACGCATGAGCATTTAATTGCATCGGCTTGTCAGAATTATAATGTACCTGTACATCGTCCAATGAGATACCGGACAGGTTTTCAACACCGGATTTCAGTTGATCAGGCAACCCTGTTGTATTCTGTTCGAAACTGGTTGAAACCTCATCCTTCTCCTGCATCTGAACAGGCTCCTCTTCCTCGTCTTTTTTAAGCTGATTTCCTCTTGCATTAAATGTCATAGCCTGCAACACCTGGTTACTATAACCATTGATAGAAGCTTCGGCCTTCATCGCCATTGCAGCCTTTCCATACTCCAAATGATTAACAGACGACTGAAAATCCCTGCTCCGCTGCAGAACAGGATCGATACGTGTTTTTTCCGGTGCCATGATAAAAATTTCTAATAGGGAGAAATGAAATATACTAAAAATATTTAAACTATTAAAAATCTGACACTTAACACCAACACAATTTCCTCCTCATTTGTGAATGGTTGTTTACTTTCCTTCGCTATACACAATTTTGGTGTTAAGCCCTTACTCCTTGCCCTTCTCCTTCTTCCATCCTAAATCCTACCACCGTTTCGTTTTCTAAGCTTTCAGATAATGACCGCAGTTATAGCAATATTCTGCATCGTCCCAATGCCCTTCTTTATTACAATGAGAACATACTACCGCACTAAATCGCGGATGATCGGGAGTTATTCGCTTTTCACCTCTGTTTGAGTTAGCAACTCCTTTGGCAATTTCAACACCCACAATTCCTGTGGGAACCGCAATGATACCATAACCTATAACCATTAGAACCATTGATAAAAACTGCCCTAATGGTGTAGCAGGGACCATATCTCCATACCCCACCGTAGTAAGTGTAACGATGGTATAAAAAACACTTTTGGGAATACTTGTAAAACCATTTCCAGGACCTTCTATATAATACATTAGTGTTCCTATTAAAACAGAGATGATCAAAACTGCATAAAGGAACACCAGAATCTTCGCCCGACTTGCCATCAGGGCGATCTTCAGTTTTGATGATTCCTCCATAAACTCCATCAACCCCAACACCCGGAATAATCTCAATAGTCTTAATATTCGAAGACTACCTAGTATATGACTACCGCTGATAAACAATGCCAGAAACATAGGCAATACAGAAAGGAGATCTATAATGCCATAAAAACTGAAAATGTATTTTATGGGTTTCTTACTTACAAAAATTCTAAGGCCATATTCCAGTGTAAAAACAACTATAAATATCCATTCCAGTACCATCAATAATTTGTGATACTTACGGTCAATCCCTTCCACGGTCTCAGCCATAATGGTCGCCACACTAAGTAATATAGCAATCAGTAAACCGACATCAAAAGCCTTCCCCATGGGAGTATTCACACCATATATAATAATGTATACTTCCTGTTTGAACCGGTCCAGTTTGGTTTTGGGTATACTTTTAAAATTGGGCATACTTCTAAAATTCCCGCTTCTGCCTAGTCTTTCGTTTTATGTTGAAGATTTAAAACAAAATATCCTAAAATACCGCCAATTGTAGAGGCTCCGAATATGCCTATTTTCGCCTGTACTCTATATATTTCCTCTACGAAAGCCAACTGTGAAATAAATAAGGACATGGTAAATCCAATGGAAGCCAATAGCCCCAATCCAATAAGATTTCTCATATTCATACCATTCGGAAAAGGAGCCACCTTCAGTTTTACAAACATCCAGGTAAACCCAACAACTCCCACTACTTTCCCTATTAATAAGCCTAATGCTACACCAATCGCTACATTGTTGCTAAATATCTGCTGGGGATCAATATCCAAAAAGGGAACCCCTGCATTGGCTATAGCAAAGACCGGTAAAATCAGAAAGGTCACAAAGGGATGCATCACATGCTCCAATCTTTGAAGCGGAGGTATTGCGTGGTTGGTATCTATCAGCACCTGCTCCAGAACATGCAACTGACTATTGGTTAAGGTAGGGATTTTATCATTCGAATCTGCCAAGGCAAACTGATCAAGATGCTTTTTAATCCTTGCAATAAATATGTTTTCTTTGATTTTAACATCTGCCGGAATGGTAAATGCAGCCAAAACGGACGCTATGGTAGCATGTACTCCCGACAATAAAAATGCCATCCACACACCACCGATTCCCAACAACGCATAATAAAGAACACTCCTCACACCCATTTTATTGCCAATATACATGGCTAGCAGGAAAAGGAATCCGATGGACAAATTGGTAATAGAAATATCCGATGTATAAAAAAGTGCAATAACCAGAACAGCCCCAAGGTCATCCACAATAGCCAGCGCTGTTAAAAAAATCTTTAGAGACATTGGAATACGTTCTCCTAACAGGTACAATACCCCTAAAGCAAAAGCAATGTCTGTCGCCATCGGAATTCCCCAGCCGCTTTGCACTTCCCGGTCTGAATTAAGGGTTAGATAAATTAAGGCAGGAACCAACATCCCTCCAATGGCAGCAACAATAGGCAACAAAGCCTTTCGGGGATTGGACAATTCCCCAGCAACCAGCTCTCTCTTAAGTTCTAAACCTACTACAAAAAAGAAAATAGACATTAACCCATCGTTGATCCAGTGATGAATACTGAAGTCCAGGTATGTTTTTCCGTCGAACTGAAAACCCAACCGGTGTTCAAAAAAATGATGGTATTCATGGTGCCATGGAGAATTCGCCAAGATCAATGCCAAGACTACACTAATACCTAAGACAAGACCTCCTGACTTTTCCTGCTGTATAAATTTCTGAATAGGTCTGACTACTTTTTCAATGGGGGCATTTTCTGATTTGCTCAACTTCTCTCTTTTTTAGGTACAACATCTAATCTAAACTGCAAAGTTAGGATTTTATTAAAAATGTAACGCATTTTGTGAATTAATCCGCCTCTGGTACGTGCCCGACCAACAAAATTACCTATACCACTGACTACCACTACATTACAAAAGGATTTTTTTTTAAGGGAAAATAAAAAAGAATGCAAAAAATCTCTGAGAAAAACACAACTATTCAATTCCGCCAAGAGACAATAAAAAAGAGACTGCCGTAACAACAGTCTCTTTTTCTTTATATTGAATCAGTTAAACTTAATCCGTCTAAACGATTACAAACCGTATGGGTGTTTGTAAGATTTAGAGCCTCTTGAATAAGCTCTTGCTTCAACAGATACTTTTTGAGAAGATTTTCCTGCACTAAAGCTCTGTTTATAATTCTCCTTCACTGCCACCTCTCGGGTCTCAATTGAAACCGGATTTCCTAAGTTATGTTCTTTAGCGTATTTTGCTTTGTTAGGATGTTTATAATTGTTGGCAGAATAAGTTGGGTCATTCTTTACTCCATTTTGTGCAAAAGATACCTGAGCTGCAAGTATCATTAAGCCGGCAAATACTACGTTTTTCATAACAGTTATTCGGTTTTAATTTGTTACAATAAAACACAAAATAACCGCCTTGTAAATCACGATAAATACTACAGACCCAATAGTATTAACACCAATACAACATATCCGTATTTACCCTGACACGCTAATCAATTATATTTAATTTTATAGCTTTTTTGATCAATTCTGCCGAATTGCTTACGCGTAACTTTTTCAACATATTAATCCTATGCGACTCAACTGTCCGGATACTGATACCAAGTTCGTCAGCAATTTGCTTGGTACTAAACCCTTTTGCTACAAACTGAAGTACCTCTTTTTCTCTTGGCGTTACGTCTGAAGTCTCCGCAGCCTCCGGTTTGCCAAAGTTTTCGGCTAGCAGATTTACAACAAACGGACTGAAATACTTTCCGCCTTCGTACACTGTCTTAATGGCTTTGGCCAGCTCAGCATTTTCAATATTTTTAAGCAAATAGCCCTGAGCACCGATTTTAATTGCTCTAAGCACATACTCCCTTTCTTCATGCATGGTCAGCACGATGAACTTGAAATAAGGATTTTCTTTTTTAAGCTGCTCCATGGCGTCAAGCCCGCCTTGTCCGGGCATGGTAATATCTGTAAGAATAACATCATGTTCTATTTCATGAGCCATTCTTACCAGATCCTGTCCATCGGTTGCTTCTCCTACGATTTCAAACGCATCGTTTTTACCAAGCAGCGTTCTGAATCCAGCTCTGATCAGGGAATGGTCGTCAGCCAGTATTAATTTTATCTTACTCATAGCTATTCTCTGTTTAAGGGGATTTCCAGTTCAGTAACTGTTCCTTCCCCCGGAGTTGATTCTATATGCAATTCACCGTTCAGCAATTTAGCTCTTTCATTCATACTAGTTAAACCAAATCCTCCTCTTTTTATTACATCCTCTTTGCGAAAGCCTATTCCATTATCTTTGAGTTTCAAATACAAGTATTCCTCCTGTTCCAGAACATCCAGATAGACATCGGTTGCTTTAGCATGTTTAATAATGTTATTTAACCCTTCCTGCACAATTCTAAAAACCGGAACGCTCACCTCAAAGCTCAAAGGTTTGTCTGTTTCTTTGATATAAGTAAAATCGATATTCAGCCTTGAATATTTTTTCACATTATCGCACAATCCCCGTAAACCTGCTTCCAGCCCGAAATCCACCAGAACACTTGGCATCACGTTGTAGGAAATTCTTCTGATTTCCCCTATTGTATTATTAACCAGATCCAGCACTTCCTGTTTCTCTTCCTGCTTTTCCCTGTCTTTTGCTTCCATGGCATCAAGGCGTAGTTTTATTACTGTCAGTAACTGCCCTATTCCATCATGCAGTTCCCTTACAAATCGCTTACGTTCGTTTTCCTGTCCTTCCAGTAAGGCAGAAGCCTTTTCCCTCACCAGACGCACTTCCCTTTCCTGAAGCATTTTTATTTTATCCCTCATGCTCAGCAACGCAAGTCCCAGCGTATCCTGATCGCTCAGGGTGGTAAATGTAGCATCAAAGTTTCCTGCTCCAGTCTGATGCGCAAATTCTGTTGTCCGTTTGGTCCCTTCCACCAGCAGCCTGGTTGCTTTGGTAATCTGGGCTATTTCGTCGTTCCCTTTGCTCTCGATAGGACTCTCTGGTATCACTCCCCTGGACAAACTCATGATGATATCTTTAAGATATAAAATAGGATTGGAGATCAAACTGGAGATAAAGTAAGTTACTATCAGAATAAGAACGATCAGGGCAAATGATATTCCTATAATATAATTCTTTAGCTGATTGATGGGCTTCACAGCTTCCTGATAATCTATTTCGGAAACAATAGCCCAGGACAGGTCAATATTTAGTTTTCTGTAGGCACTTAAAACTTCAACATTCCTGTAATCCATCATTACCTGTCCACCTTCCCCACTATCAAATACATGCAGGACAGCATCGGTAGGTACCTGTATCGTCAAAGGTGATTTCCCCGGAAAAAACCTCGACTCCGAACGCATCTTCAGATCTGACGCAACGATGTAAGACTCCCCCGTTGTTCCCATACCAGTACGTTCGTATAAGATCGACTGAAGTTTGGAGAATTGTTCTTTAATCACTATAAAGCCACCTGGTGTTAAGGTATCTTTTTTGGAGTGCAGGGGGATGATGTATAACAAAACAGGATTGCCTTCCGAATCGGACAGGGAAGCATCAAAATAAACAAAGTTTTTATTCAGTGCCTTCAGGCTATCCGCCTCGTCTGAAATAGAAGTTAGAAACATTGTGTCGGCATTCAGGGAATAAATGCTGTTGAGATGGTTGTCTGTGATAATGATATTATCAAAATTGTACAAGCTCTTGATTGTATTCAGCTCGCTTATCTGGTAACTGTCGAGAGAAACCTTATGCTGCTCGATCTCTGCAATGGCGTCCGTTTTCTCAAGAAATGCAGGCCGGCCAAATAAAAAGATAAGGTCTTTGCGGGTTCTGTTGAAATAATTTTCAATCTGATTTTTTTTCAGAATATTTACCGAAGACAACTGATCCAGGGTCCGTTGTATCAGAGAATCTTTAAGAATATTATAAAATAAAAAGGACAAAATTAGGACTGAAAAGAACCCTACCGCCACATGTGATATAAATATTTTTAAGAAAATTCGCATTCCAGTAGATTTTAGTACTCACTTATCCAATAATAGCATTTAAGGCTTTCGAATACAAAAAACATTTCCAGAATCATTCATACTTTCTGTTAAAAAGGGGAAACTAAAACTGTTTTTCTCCTTACCCATCAATATGAAAAAACGATAAAGATAAAAGCAAAAAAACAGCTTCTTATTGAATTTTAGATCATCTAAAGTATGTTGCATATGACCTGAACAGAATCGAAATCCGTTCTATCCGACATGTTTTTTTACTAAAATAGTCGGGGTTGCCTCAGTTTGCAACAAACTTTAAACCTGCAACAGACAAGATAAGTGTAACGATAAAAAACAGTCTCCAGAAATCCACTGGTTCTTTAAAAAAGATCATTCCAACAATTACAGTACCGGCAGCACCTATACCGGTCCAGACGGCATAGGCTGTTCCCATCGGAATACCTTGCGAGGCTTTATTCAGAAGAAAAAAACTCAGGGAGATACAAACGAAAAACCCAGCTCCCCAAAACAGGTTAGTAAAATTTTTTGATAACTGAAGGCAGGTAGTAAATCCGACTTCAAACAACCCGGCAATAATCAATATAATCCAATACATGCTTTTACAAAGTTAGACATTCAGCCTGTTAAAAAAAACTTAATTCATCAGGTTAAAATTCCCTTTGCAAAGATCCGAATACCGCCAGTCTTATTTTTTAACTTAAGCTAAAAAACCTTACCTGTCTCCGCTTCATCCACCCAGGACATCAGGTTAAGGATGAATTGCAGGAATAAATCCGGTTGTTACGTTTGCTTTCAGCTCGCTCAAAATGGAATACAAGCCGAAATACGTTCTGTTAATATACAAAGAATGCCTGGACCCTCTTGCGGCTTTGGAATTGCGTACTTCTTTCAGATTGGAAATATATTCGGTGTAGGCATATATTTCTTTAAAATACGTTTCATCCCCGAAATCAAACTGTTCCCGGGTAAAGGGCAACGTAAACAGGTCGATCATTTTATGAAACAGCCCTGAGAAAAACTGAATTTCCTCTTCGGTATCTTTAGGGTGAATCAATTCCAGATTTGCATAAACCTTTCTCCATCTCGATTCATCCTTATAGATGTTTTTGTCGATCAGACTAAAGTAGTTTTCATAAAATACCTGTGGTATTTCTTTTACACAGCCAAAGTCTACTACGCCCACCGTTCCGTCTTCACGGAAAAGAAAATTACCAGGGTGCGGGTCTGCATGGACTTTTTTAAGATGGTGGACCTGGTGGTGATAAAAGTCCCAAAGAGCCTGACCAATCTTGTTCCGGACTTCCTGTGAAGGATGGGTAGCCAAAAACTCCTTTAAATGATACCCTTCCAGCCAGTCCATGGTAATAATCCGGCCTGAAGACAACTCTGGATAATACGTTGGAAATACCAGGTTCTCTATATGCCTGCAGGATTCAGACAACTCAATGGAACGCTTCACCTCTAAAGTGTAATCTGTTTCTTCCAGCAACCGGGCCTCAATCTCCTCAAAATACTTATCCATTTCCAATTCTTTCATACCGACCAGGCGTACCGCAAAGGGCTTGACAATCTTCAGGTCTGAACGTACACTGGCAGCCACTCCCGGATATTGAATCTTTACAGCCAGGTTCTTTCCGTTTTTCACCGCCTTGTGTACCTGACCGATGGAAGCGGCATTGCAGGCATGCATTTCAAACTGGTCAAACAACTGCTGCGGGCTTTTACCCAGGGTTTTCAGGAAGGTATTCACCACAATCGGCCCAGACAAGGGAGGTGCACTGTATTGGGAAAGAGCAAAGCACTCCACATAAGCATTGGGAAGCATCCCCTTGTCCATGCTTAACATCTGTGCCACTTTCAACGCACTGCCTCTCAGAGTGCTTAATGTGTTATAAATATCTTTGGCATTTTCTTCATGCAATTCCTCCTTCGATACAGAGCCGTCCAACAGTCTTTTCGTATAATGCTTTACATAATTTCCACCCACTTTTATACCTGTACTGACAAACCGTGTGGCCCGTTCCACCTTTCCTGTCGGAATATTTTCCTGTTCTTTCATTGGCTATTTTTTAGTCAGTAAAAATTTTCCAAAGTCTATGAGGCTGTCCATCGTATGTTCTCCAATAAGCCTGAAACTAAGATCCACTGCTTTTTCAATCGCAGCATCGGTCATTTCAAAGTTATTGCTTGTATCTTCTACCCAGTAATTCAGCACAAAAAGTGCCTGAAGCCAGAACCCGTGTTTATACTTGTCCGATATATATTTGCGCTCTTTTACCTCCCTGGTTTCTATACCTTGTTTGATAAGCGTATCCACATAGGTATAAAAGGCATTTTTAAAATCGTCAAGAATATTGGATTTCGGAATGTCATAAAGCTTAAGAGCATCTTTCTTCAGAAGAACAAAACTTCTGTTTTCTCTTAATTTCTGAATCCACAAAAAATAAAAAGCAAGCAGTTTTTCACGTGCTGAATAGCTCTGATAGACCGGATCCTGCTCTAAATGCTTCAATGTTGATTCAAATACTACGAGCCAGAAAACCCGCTCAATGGCTTCAAGGGAATTATAGTAAGCATAAAATTCTGATTCTGATATATTTAATACCTTGCAGAAAGCATATACCGAAGCGGGAGTTTTACCATTTTCAAGAAGATAGACTTTATAAGTCTCCAGGATTTGCTGCTTGTCCATAAAAATGAATTAGTTTAGATTGTTTTAACTTATCGGATAACGCTGATATTCTTCCTTTTATTCAAATCCGTGAGCAGGTAATTGAAATAAAAAGCGTTCCTTATCAGTTTCAACAAAAGGAACACCTTTACCTTGCAATCGGTTCGATCAATTCCAATATTTTATGAAGTCCTGTTCCGACTTTAATCAGCCGCGCTGCACAAACAAATCTTTACGGGGCATGTTTTCTTGATTCAGATTACACCAAGATCCAATGTTTGTTAAAGGTAGTTTAGTCACCTGTGCGGTTACCGTTCTGTTGTGTTGCTGCACGCAAAACCATAAAAATGAAGCCACAGGGATATCACAAGACAGCTTGCGAAAAAGAGGAGAATATCTTGTAACAATAATGGCCTGTGCAGATTGCCACTCTCCCAAGATGATGACCAAACAGGGACCAGTTCCGGATCCTGAACGAGCCTATTCCGGCAGCCCTTCCGATACACCATTCCCATCTGTGGATCCTGCCCTCACCGCTGCCATGAGCGTTTTTTCAGCGGAAGGTACCGCGTCTGCCGGCCCCTGGGGCATATCCTATGCGGCCAACATCACCTCAGACCCGACAGGTATAGGAAGGTGGACCCAGGAACAATTTAACAGAGCTATGAAACAGGGAAAGCACAAAGGAATGGAAAATTCCAGGACCTTACAGCCACCAATGCCCTGGATGGCCTATACTGTCCTAACAGATGAAGACCTGAAAGCCATTTTCACCTATTTACAATCCACCCAACCTGTACGAAATATCCCTCCCGAGTCTCAACCAAGAAAGAGTAATCCTTAAGCCCTATGGATTAGTACCTTGCTACTCGTGCATTGGAATTCACCAGTATCCTGCTGATGCCACCGGTAGTAAGCAGATTTCCTTTGTCTTTATTCCAGTAATCTTTGGCTGTCCAGCCCTCTAAACTCTTTAGTTCGATTTCCTCTGCGGACAATGCACCCCATCCAGTAGACTGACTGGCATTTAAACTGCTGATTCTGGAAAGGATGATGTTGCCTTCTTTGGTTTTGGAAACCCAGCCATCACCAACTTCTGACACCGCCTGATCTATGTACACCACATCTGCCTGCAGGGCATTTTCTCCCTGCTCATAAACCATCAGCCTTCCATGATCTTCATACCAGTACTCAAACGTTGCGGTCTGAGTATCTCTGGTCACTTTTACCCTGTAGATATTGGTTTTTCCGACCTTATTATCCACGGATTTGTTAACCATTACCTTCCCAGAAGAGGACGTTTCCTCAAAGGTCCATTCATTTCCAATTTTAATAAACGGGAAGCTGCCAAACGTAATCGGATAAGAGTTTCCGGATGGAGACGTAGTGGATATGGAATAATCTGTTAACGTGATTGTTGCACCGGTACCAGCCGAGCCGGTACCTATAAAACCAACCGAAGGTGAGTAATAATAAAAACGTGTGGAGGTTCCGGATACGCATCTGACTTTAATCGCATCTGTAATCCATCCCTTTCCGGTATTTACTTTGGTATTGACAGAGTCAATGGTATAAACAGAGGCTGTTCCAAATTCATCTGTCGCATTCCAGGTAGTTCCTTCAGGATGATTGAATTTGCACACCACTACATAAGATTCAGGATCCCTTAACCGGATTGACCGGGATAAATTTCCGTCTTTTAAGGCATAATATACTGCGGGAAAAACAGTGTCTACCGTTGTGGAGTAATTCCTTATCAGAAAAGTATCCCTACCAGCTTCCTGATCCACCACGGAAGTAACAGTTTCTCCAGAATAGCTGTAGGTATAAGCCGTTCCTGTTTTAAGAAATACCACGCCGTTATTTAAATCAACAGCATCTTTGTCTTTTTTACAGGACATCGACAGAAAAACGATCACTAAATAAACAACTAAGTTAAGTCCTTTGTATCCTTGCATGTTATAGTATTGTATACTCGATGAGATTTGAGTACAAAATACCGATCCTGCTCATGATATTCAAACATCTCCGGGGCTAGTTTCGCCCGATGTACAATTCACTAACAAAAAAATCATATCCCCCTGCCTAATATCCGTTGATTTATAAACAGTTACTCATTATATCTTTTATCTTCATTTTTTAAGGGATATCAATAGTTTAAACAGCTTCATTTTTTAAGCCAAATGAGATTTTTTTTAAAGCAGGATTGTTTTATTAATAGGCAGAGAGCCTAAATTAAACTACCATTTAAAAATTTGGTAACATGGATAAACTAAGATTGAAAGGTAGTTGGAATGAATTGAAAGGCAAATTGAAACAGCAATTTGCGGATTTAACTGATAATGATCTTCTTTATGAAGAAGGAAAGGAAGAAGAATTTATCGGCCGACTACAGAAGAAAACAGGTAAAACGAAAGACGAAGTTCGGGCGCTTGTTTTCGATTTACAGGAACGTGAATAAATAGGAATATTTATTTATGGTTTATAGTTAATTCATTACGAACTAACAATAAAGAAAGCCCCTTAGGTGGGGCTTTTTATTTGACCTTTTCCTGCTGACCGGTTCCCTCAATATCACATTTATATTGTAATTTTGCAGTTCATTCAAAAACAATTAATGAACTGGTTTATATTATTACTTGTATTTCTGGCCGGAGCAGCTACCTCTATTCAGGCTGGCGTAAATGGTTCACTGGGGAAAAAGGTTGGAGCTCTGGAAGCTGCATTTGTCTCCTTTCTGGTTGGGACCATTTTTCTTTCCATATTATTAGCCTTTCTGAGAAAGGGTAATCTTATATCTGCACTTGATGCGCCCAAATGGCAACTGACAGGCGGGCTCCTGGGAGCCATCTATATTCTTATCATGGTAACAGCGGTTCCGAGAATCGGAATTGCAGCGGCACTTGTTACCCTCATCGCTGGTCAGCTTATCTGCAGCACGCTAATAGACCACTTTGGATTTATAGGAGATAAACAAATTCCTGTGGACTGGAAAAGAATAGTTGCCATTCTTTTGCTGGGATGTTCAATTTATCTGTTTCACAAGAAGTAACTCTTTAACTGGACCGAACTGGCTTAAGTTATTTGACATAACCCAGTTCGAAAACTACAGTATCGATATTCCAGCTCTATTATATCTAATAGCCTTTTCGACAAAACTACATCGCCTCCTCCAGCTCTTCTTTGGACACTTTAAAAATACAGATTCTGGGAAATCTTCCTGCAATCCAGGTAGTTCCAGCCACCACAAGGCTCTTATCACTTGCAACGGTATAACCTGCCAGGGTATAAGGATTCATAGCCCCCAGGTATTTATTTCCCAGAAGCATTCCACTGTTGACATCATAAAAGTACAATGCTATTTGTCCTGCTTTGGTATCGCTGCCATACACCAGCACATTGCCATTGTTCAAGGCACAGTTTTTCAGCACCACATTGGCGTCTGGTTTCAGTTCATACATTTTATTGCCTGGAATATCAGAACTGGAAGAAACTGTATTGGGGGCATAGTTTAACGTAACATCAGGAATAAAGAAATTATCTCCATAAGCAAATCGTGACAGGGCAAAGCCATTTCCCTTGTACACAAGGCTGCTGATTACCCGTTCGTCCTGATAGCCCTGCACCAGCCCGACTCTCGGATTTCTGTCTGTAGAAAGCATATCAAAGAAAACCAGAGAAAGAGTATACCGGTAAAATGCGTTGAAATAGTAAATGTTGCCATTTAACTGTCCGCAGAAAAAAGGAAGTTGCTTTCCCTGCCCGCTGAGATGTTCTATGATAGCCTGCTCGGCATCAAAATCTCCAAATCCAATATCAAAAGCTTTTCTGTTAAGAATGATTCCCTGTGTGCTGACTTTTGAAACTACCGTCTGTTTATCCTCCCTGTTATAACTTAGTAACGTAAGACTATTATTGTCCGCATTTAGGGCTGCATAAAGCGGATACAACAGTCCCAATCCTGCTACCTCCGTTGCATTACCGGATTCATCGATTTGCATTAGTTTAGTCTCCAGACTTATGCGGTCCATGCAGAAGAAGAATACCTGGTTGCCTACCTTTATCAGCTGCTTCACCGGGTTAACATAGTCAGAGGATACGTATTGCTCAGAGACAAAATCTCCTTCCTTATCGGTCTTCATAACATAAACGCCCTTAAAAGGAGAATCTGATATCTTCCTTCCCCCCAGAATCAAAAAGCCTTCATCGACAGTCTGCTGTATATCGTAGGGACTGTATTCCGAAGTAATATCAGAATGGTCATAGATCTTCAAAAACGTTTCAGGCTTCACATCCTTATTCTTCCTGATATCACAAGCAGTGAAAAATAAAATCATCAAAACGCCTACTACTACTGTTATCCTGTTCATGCCTGCACTTTACTGTTATCTGGATCTGAAATGATTTGTATCGACATACCTCATGGGAAGAAGACATCCAAGATTAATACTGATGTTTCTCAGCTTCACATCGTCCAGCGCGTCGCCAGCCCCACTGAGCGCATTATTGGTATATCTGTTTTTCCTGTTGGTAATAGTATTGGTCCCGAATCGGTAATTGACATCCAGTAAGACCTTTACATTTCCCACATCATAGCTGACGCCTGCTCCGGCCAGAAATCCTATGGAAGATTTAATAAACAAGTCTTTTGCCCCTACAAGGATATCCGGCTGTTTAAAGACTGTTCCTCCTGAAGCCTGGTCGGTTCCGCTGATTTCAACCTTTTTATTGGCAATACTTAAGATTCCATAGTAACAACCAGCCTGCACATAAGGCTTGATTTCATTTTTCAGAATATCGTATTTAAACAAAAGTGGCAATTCCAGATAATCCAGCTGATGATCCTGCTTATACTGTAAATTAAACAGGCCTACACTGGCCGTATCTTTCCACTCATAGCTGTTGCTGTAGCTAAATCGTTGTCTTCTGTAGTTGGGCTGAAAACTCAGTGAAAAGGTTTTATAGGTAAAAGTAAGCTCCAGCCCTGCGATAGCACCAGCCCCTTTAAAGCCATTGTACTTTTTATCGAGACTGCCAGGTTCTCCTTCTGTGGAACTAAATACAGAGTACCTGTCGCCAGGTTTAGCCTTAGAATAGCTCCAGCCACCTCTCACGCCAATCCACCACTGCTTTTCAAGAAATTCTGCATTCCGTCTGGAGGTCGGAGTTCTTCTCCGGTTTCCCTGAGCTATGGCATCAGTGCCCGCCAAAAGCGAAAGAATAACAACAGAAAAAATGAAATACTTTAAACTACACTTCATCTACGCATGCTACTTTAGTATTACAAGCTTTTTAACATCTTTAACCGTTCCTGCCTTGATCTCATAGTAAAATACACCGGAAGGAATATCACGAAGGTCTATCAACTCTCTGTGCTCTCCATACCCCCGTCTTTCATTCAGTACATTTTTAACAATGCTGCCATTCGCATTCAGAATATTGATTTCAACATTCGTTTCGCTCAGCAGATTGAAGGATATCGTAGTGGCAAAACTGGCAGGATTAGGATAGCAGCTGCTTATTCTGATTCTCTTATCCAAAAAATCTTTCACAGAAGTAACATCCGGATTAACAATGGGGAGTACGGTACCTTTGCCCTGATAATCCCCCCAGATGGTTCCGAATTCGGCATCTACTTTAGCCGGATCCACACAAAGCCATTCTTTAAGTATAGACGCATAGATTTGTCTGTAATCTACCTGTATCTCCACATTGTCTTTGGAAAGATCAGGATTATTACCAACCACACCCGGAATAACGCCTTTTCCAAACAACATCACAGGAGCTCCTGTACCATGATCTGTTCCATAACTACCGTTAGAATAGATCCTTCTACCGAATTCAGAAGTGGTTACAGTTAATACACGGTGATCTATACTTCTCAGCTTCAGATCTTCCTGAAAGGCTTTCATAGTCGCTGAAATGTGGTACAATAAGGCTGCATGATTTCCTGTAGTATGATCATTGGCTTCTACCTGCTGGGCGTGAGTGTCAAAGCCTCCTATCCGAACCAGAAACACTTTGGTTTTACAACCACCGCTGATCAGGTTGGCTATAATTTTAAAATATCCTGCCAATGGATTTTTAATCCGCCCCCCCGGAGCGCTTAGCGGATACGTTGTAGGATATGTAACATTCGGATCAAACTTCTTTCCTTCATTGTACACAGCCAGCAGCCGGTCGTCATACTGATCGGTCTTCTGTTCCAGATCCAGCAGCCATTTCATTTCCTTGCCATAAGGAGAGTTGCTAAGCCCTTCGGGTGGTACTCCTCTTGGATCTACCCCTTCAACATCATCAAAACCGGGTAGTTCTTCCACCAGATTAAAGAACTGTTGGGGGTTGTCTATGGCAATACCTGTAGAGATGTTATCTCCCTGATGAAAAATAAGTGAGACTTCATTTCCAAACTCCAGCGCCAGAGGGTCCTTCATATCTGCATTGGGGAAATGATCGGGATACACTAAAGGCTGATAGTGGTCTTTCAGATAGCGTCCTACCCAGCCCGAACTAATATAGTCATTAGACCCGCCCCCCATAAACATGATATCTCTGCTTCTGAAGTGTGAGCCATTATGGTTTTCATACGATACGCCCTGTACAAAACTTACCATACCCTGATCGTAAAGCTCTTTCACTCCTATCATATCGGGATGCAACCCGACAGATCTCTCGGAACTCAGCGAGCTGTCCAGCAGGATAAACCGTCTGTTGCCATTTTCCGGTATGGCTATATTGGGACGGGCATTCTGATAGTTGTCATAATCCCCGGCTGGTATCAACATATTTAAGCCATCGTTTCCCCCATGCATCTGAAGAATGATCAGCACTCTGTCGTTAGGGCATTCGGCTGCCAGCCGCTGCAATGGAGCTGCCATAGACATAGACTTAAATAATACACCGTCCAGCGCAAAGGGGATTGCACCAAGAACGGGTAACTTACTAATAAAGTCTCTTCTTTTCATAAGACTGCTTTTTCCTGATTAAAATAACTGGTACTCGGGCGACTGCAACATGGCATTTAAAAGGTACTGCAACATACCTCGTGCATCTTCTTTGCTTTCGGGTATGGTATCTGCATTGTTCCAGCTGAACTCCCAGAATGCTTCCGGGCCTTGTGGCAGCCCTTTTCCAATTACAAAAAACTGGGATTTGAAGTAGTTAAGACGTTCCACTGTAATCTCTGTTCCTTCCTCTGACATAGGCAGAAGATACGATGCCAGCTCTCTGATAAGTGCATCAGGATTTAATGCCACATGTGCAAAACGCTGCTTGACAAATTCCAGAATATCAATTTCAACTGCCCCGTCTTCCATTGTATCCACACGGAACGTATCATGAATAAACTTGTAACGCTGTGTAAGGGTATTGGAAGAAATCCAGTTACGGTTGTACAGAGGATACTGGAAATACGCGTCGTACCCCGCCACATCATACGGATTCAGGAAATGCATTCCCTGACGCTTCATCGATTCCAGAATATTGCCGGTCACCTCATAAAACTTTTCGGCTTCTGTCTGGGGATCAGGCAGTGCGTATTCAAAGAAACTCAACGTATTTAATACCAGATCGAGTGGTGACTTTATCAGTGCTCCAAAATTATTGTCGTCTACAGTGGAGTTTGCAGAGTCATAGAAATGCTGACTTTGCAATAGTTCCATGATTACTGGCTGGAGTTTAAAGTTATTAGCCACAAATGTATTGGCCATCTCGGCTATGATACCATTATCAATATCCTGAGTGATCTCATGATACACATAAAACCTGTAGATCCTTCTGCAAATATTCTTTATGGTTTCTTCCTGCGCATAAACCATTTCCACCAGCTGATCCAGCTCGTCCAGCATACTTGCCTCTGTTGGCTTGTCTACCAGAAGCAGCTCAGGATCCGGCTCGATAACCGTATTGCCGAACCGGTCACTGAATACCTTAGGATCATTGTCGTGCTGACTGGCAACCGTACCAGTCCCTTTGATCTTAACTCTTGGCAGTTGTGTGTCTTCGTCTATGGTGAGAAATGTAAAATCTGTGTCGTAGCCAGAAAATACACGTGCAGCAGCCTGCACATCCTGTTCGGTAAAATAAATGTAATCACCGGGAATCGTTGAAGGAGGCACATAACCGGGAAGCCCTTTCCCAATGGTATACAGTTCTAAAAACTCTCTGGCATAGTTCTCATTAGGCCATCCTTTTACATTAAGCCTTCCATCCAGCAATACCAGCATCGCATTGTCCAGAGAGACTTTTTTGGTAAGCATTTTAAAATTCCACAAAGGATCGGGCTGATTGTCGAAGGCAAACTTTCGGAATAAGGCATTCTGATAATACAAAGCCCTGCTGTTGTTTACAGTTTCCTGAATGGTGGTAAAGTGCGTATGAAGCAGAAATACGATCTTTTCCCTGGTTTGAAATGCAAGCTTTTGAGATGAATCTATTCCCGTTCCTGCCAGTATTCCCAGCCACCATCTAATAAAATACCCTTGCAAGTCCCCCTCTCCACTTTCTCCTGAAACTAGTAATTTATCGACCCAGGTTTCTCCCGTGGCAGGATCTATTGGTGGCAAAGGGTCGTCTGTTGTAACAAATAACTGCTGAATTGCCTGAGATGCCGTAAGGCCAGCCAAGGCATCTATAGCTTCTTTGGAACCTCCAAATACCGCTCGCCTTAGTAAATGAGCAGCATTTTTCTTTCCCAATACTCCTGTAAAAGGTGCTAAAGGCATAAGTTGGTAGAAGTAAGATGTTAAAAATTTGAGAAGCTTTCTCGGGAAACATAGTAGTGTACGCTATATCCTAATGAAAGATTCTATGATTCAATAATTTCTACAAAAAATATAATTTTATAAAAAGGATTCAAAATTAAAATTATCAAAAGCAGGAGGAGAAAATTGCGCTTACACGCTAATTTATTAATTTTCAAGAACTAATATTTTTCTCCCCCAACCTAATTTTTTATAAACGTATTTTACTCAACATTCAGAATTTTAAACGTTTTTCCATTCAGCGCAACCGAATTCCCAGCCTTTTTCCCGATCAGCAGTGTTCCAATGGGAGCAACAGGAGATACAGCAAAATAAGCAGCCCCATCCACCTCCAATTTACCGGCACTGACAGCGATATAAAATTCCCCTGATCTGTATAAACAAGACTTCCGGACTGTATTGAGTCGGTAGTCTTTTCCGGATTGATCTGTGTTAAGGTCTGCTTTAATTTCATGGCTTCCCCAAGTTGCACCGACTGTTTTTCTATTTCCAGCTGCATCATGGCTCTTCCCGTTTCATATTTGTCCCCCGCACTGCTTTTGGTTTCTTCATTGGCAGCCTGCTGCGCATGTTCAATAGCTTTCTGAGAAGATGCAATCCGCTGCTCCACAAAAGCCAAACAACGTTCGTACAATTTAATTTTAACAGACATTGATTATAACTCTATAAATGAAGAAGTCTTCCGGTGGAAGACTTCAGACATAAATTCTTTTACTAATTAAACTTAACCATTCTTTTTCTTTTCTTTTTTCTCAGCCCTCTTCTCTTTAAGAGTCTTAGCCGGCTTTTTCTTGGTTTCTTTTCTGGCGTCTTGTGATTTTGACATATAGGTAATAGTTAGGATAAAACAAAAGTACAGGATTAACGAATCAAGCTAGCTTTAATTTTAATAATTATCCACTTTCGAACGAAATATTTTTGAATAAGTTCCCCGATCAATACTATGTTAAAGTACCTGCAACTTTCAGGATTATTTATTAAGTTTATCTGTTTTTTAAATTCAACTATTCAAATCAGCATGCACCTACAATCGCTTTGTCGTTCTGTTGACCATCAGATTCAGGGAAATAAAGGCAAAAATTTGTACTACCTAAACAGAGATGCGTTATTCAGCTTCTCTCATACCAATACAATGCTTTCCAACAGGCATGAACTGGCCAAGTTATTTTCTGCCAATCCGTACGACAAGCTTTTCTGGATTATACCATATCGAAAGTCCTTCAGACAATTTCACACCAATCAGTACATTACCGTAAACGATCAGGATAAATACCTACTAAGAAAAATCTACCATAAATTAATCACCGAACTCTCTGATCCGGCGGTGTGCTTAGCAGAGCTATCCTCCGGACATTACAACAGACTGGCCCACCTGGCTTTCCTATACCAATCCGCATATTGAAAAGGCAATCCTGTTAGTGAGAATCTGCCAACGGAGTTGTTTGCGCTGAATATTCTGCTGCCTTGCAGCTCTCTCTGTTAGACATTCATCCCGATAAGCTACTGGAGCCTGTACTGGATATAGGTTGTGGCGAGCATGCACATCTGGCAAGTTTTTTACACGAAAAACACCTCAGCGTTTTGGGTATCGATCGCTTTTTAAGCAAAAAGAAAGACAGCTCTTTTTTATTATGCGCCATCACTGCCATTCATTGACTATCTTGATAAAAAGAGCTATCAGGTGAACTGAACAACTATCAATAAAGATTACAGAGAACCATTATCACATGGCTTTAACAAGCTCAGCGCTATCCCCCCGGTGTCTGACCAAACGAATCCCTTTTAAAGGAAGCCCCCAAAAAACTGAGGTAGAAATATTATCCTAATAACTGGTTATATGCTTCAAAAAATAAAAGAGAAATAACAAACGAAGACAGCTTTTTCAGGTTAATCTAAAAAGTTGTACTATGAAGGGGAACCTCGTTTTATCACTGACTCTTTTTTTATTGGCCTGTCATGTTGAGAAAAAACCTACTAAAGACGGTATAGCAGAAGAAGACATCATCTTTGAAGCCAAAGAAATAGAGCCTGAACCGGTCCTGGAAACCTACATTGGTCTGCTCCCCTGTGCCGACTGCCCGGGCATTCGCAAAGAACTGATTTTAAAACATGATCCGGGACTACAGGAAGGAGATTTTGAATTAAAACTAAATTACCTGGAGCGGGACACCACCAGCTATGTAACCAAAGGGTATTGGAAAAGCACCATTGGCAATGAAGATTCCCAAAGGGCGTTGCTGATTCAAACCTACCCCGAAGGCCAGAAGAAGCCTGACAACTATTTGAAGGTTAACACCGAACAACTGGTGGATTGCGGCAAGAAAACAGTTCCTCCCTCACAGGATCATCTCTACAGACTTACCAAGGTAACCAGCACTCCGATACAGCTAAACGGGTATTTCAAATATTTTGCGGACGCAGCGACATTCCGAAAATGCAATGCCAAAGCACCCTTGATTGTAGAAACGGACGCTTTGTACCAATATGTGGAAGACGTATACCTGCATCAGATAAAAAAACCGGAAGAAGAACTCTATCTCGTCATCGAAGGCTTTACAGAAAAAAAACGCACAGAATCCGGGCAAACCCGGGAATTCCTGACAATTACCAGAATACTTGAAATCAGGCCGGGGGATAAATGTCCTTAATCTACAGTCTTTCTGATTGCTTTATCAATATTTGTGGTTATCTTTCGTTAAAAAATTATGAAAGATTTATATAAAAGCACCATAGGCAGACTGAGGATTGTGGGCTTTATAGAAGGCCTCTCCTATCTGATACTGTTATTTATTGCAATGCCCATCAAATACCTTGTAGGCATACCGGAACCTGTTCGCATGACCGGAATGGCGCATGGACTGCTCTTTGTTCTTTATATCCTACTGGTTATTCAGGCTACCATTCAATACAACTGGTCTCTTCGGAAAGCTTTTATAGCATTCCTTGCTTCCCTTGTCCCATTTGGCACGTTTTACGCAGACATAAAACTTTTTAGAGACGAGGAAGAAGCCAACGCCTGAAGAAGCTTCCATTAGCCAAGATATCGAATCTGGGTCTTTGTCTTGAGTTGAAGATAAAGATCCAGTAAAAAATCAACATAGTGATTTTCCTTAAGACACACTGTTTCACTATTGATTTTATAGCAAAATCCGTTGGGAGAAACCCTGAACGAAATTACTTCGACTTTATCTGTAAGATTCAGGTGCACCAGAATTTCAGTAACGCTGGTATTGGTATCCCCTTTGATTATTTTATAATACTGCGGTTTGTATTCTGAAATGACAGATTGTGTACTCAACCAGTCCAGCATACTTAAAAAAGCCTTTTTATCTCTCATGTGGGAAGATTTTCAGGTCCAAAACAGCTGTTTTTACCCTTTCGTTCCCTTTTTTCCTATAAAATTCTTTTTTAACTGCGTGGCCATGAAAAAGTGCTATAAGGTTATATGCAAAGAAGTAATTTTCTTTTCCATAAACACTGAAGCCGCTGCATCGAAACTAGTCGTAGAATCAGTAGTATAATAGGTGCAAGAACCACCTTTAGAACAACGGGCTTCCATTTCCGGATGCTTTAAAAGATAGTTCTGAAGACTTCTCGCCACGATTTCCCCCTGAGATACCAGCTTTACTGTTGAGGGTAGATAATGTTGAATTTTGCCTGAAAGCAAAGGATAATGCGTACACCCTAACACCAACGTATCGATCTGTTCGGATCTGGATAAAATATTGGCAAGGTGTTTTTCAACGAAGTAGTCCGCTCCAGGTCCGTCGTATTCGTTGTTTTCTACCAGAGGTACCCACATAGGACAGGCTTCCTGATATACTTTTACATCGGGGAAGAACTTCTGGATTTCAATGGGATAAGAATTGGATTCAATCGTACCTTTGGTGCCCAGTATTCCTACGTGCCGGGTCCTGGAAACCGAACCAATAATTTCTGTGGTAGGTCTTATAACCCCCAGCACCCTCTTTGATGGATCCATCGCTGGCAGGTCCTGCTGCTGAATACTTCTCAAAGCCTTGGCAGAAGCTGTATTACAGGCCAGGATAACGAGGTGACACCCTTTGTCAAACAGGTATTTAACACATTCCAGAGTGTACTGGTAAACAGTTTCAAATGATCTGATTCCATAAGGAGCCCTGGCATTGTCTCCCAGATAAAGGTAATCGTATTGAGGAAGTAGTGTTTCAAACTCTCTAAGAACGGTTAACCCTCCAAATCCCGAGTCAAATACCCCAATCGGCCCTTTTTCCATGTAGTAATAAATTATTGTACGCGTAAGCGAATTAAGTACAAAATCGATAAAGAATAAAATTAATTTGCCAATTCACTGATTCTTAACAGAACAATTTATTCTCAAAATAATTGCTAAGTGGTATCCAAAAAAATTTATAGAATATATAAAAAAATTTCCCTAATTTAGTCTACCAATTTTATAGAGAATTTAAATACGTTAAGAAACATGTCGCAAAACAACCTACATTTTGAAACTCTTCAACTGCATGCAGGACAAGAGGTTGATCCAACTACTCAGTCAAGAGCAGTACCTATTTACCAGACTACTTCCTATCAGTTTAAAAGCTCAGAACATGGAGCTAACCTATTTGCTCTTAAAGAGTTCGGGAACATTTATACCAGAATAATGAACCCGACCACAGATGTCTTTGAAAAAAGAATCGCTGCGCTGGAAGGTGGGGTTGCGGCACTTGCGGTTGCCTCTGGTCAGGCTGCCCAATTTATTGCATTGAACAACATTCTTCAGGCTGGTGATAATTTCATATCTACTTCTTACCTATATGGTGGAACCTACAACCAATTCAAGGTATCCTTTAAAAGACTTGGTATCACTGTAAAGTTTGCAGAAGGTGACAAAGCCGAAGCCTTTGAAAAACTTATAGATCAGAATACCAAAGCTATTTACCTTGAAACAATTGGTAACCCTGAGTTCAATATCCCTGACTTTGAAGAAATTGCAAAAGTGGCCCAAAAACATGATCTGCCACTGATTGTTGACAATACCTTTGGTGCGGCAGGATACCTTTTCAGACCACTGGAGCATGGTGCCAACATCGTGGTGGAATCTGCTACCAAATGGATTGGCGGGCATGGTACAAGCATTGGTGGTGTCATTGTTGACGGTGGCAACTATAACTGGGGAAATGGAAAATTCCCTCAATTTACAGAACCTGCTGAAGGATACCACGGGCTTAAGTTCTGGGATGTATTCGGCACAGATGGTCCTTTCGGAAATATAGCATTCATTATCCGTGCACGTGTTGAAGGGCTTAGGGACTGGGGTCCGGCATTAAGTCCGTTTAACTCTTTCCTTTTATTACAGGGATTGGAAACGTTGTCTTTAAGAGTTCAGAGACATGTAGACAATGCATTGGAGCTGGCTAAGTGGCTGGAAAAACATCCTCAGGTAACTTCTGTTAAATATCCTGGCCTGGAATCCAGCGCTTACCATAACCTTGCGAAAAAATACCTTAAAAATGGTTTTGGAGGCGTATTGTCCTTCACAATCAAAGGTGGCAAAGAGGCAGCGGATCAATTTGTAAATGCGCTTAAACTGGTAAGCCACCTGGCGAACGTAGGTGACGCGAAGACGCTGATTATTCACCCGGCTTCCACTACCCACCAGCAGCTAAGTGAGGCAGAACAAAAATCTGCCGGGGTAATACCTGGTCAGCTAAGAGTGAGCGTGGGTATTGAACATATCGACGACATTAAAACTGACTTCCAGCAGGCATTTGATTCTGTAAAATAAATTGAACAATAAGCCCGGTGTAAGCCGGGCTTTATTTTTATTTATGAATTTTCTGCCGGAAGGTATATTCTGAAAATGGTACCCTCTCCTGCCTTGCTTTCTATATCAATACTGCCACTTGCGTTTTCCACTATTCTCTTTACAATGTACAAGCCCATTCCGGAGCCATCTACATGGGCATGGAGTCGCCTGAACATTTCAAACACCCTTTTCTTATTTTCCTGCTTTATGCCCAATCCATTGTCACGGGTATAAATTACTATTTTGTCGTTTTCAAAAAACGTTTTTACTTCCACAACGGGGGGCACACCGATTTTCCTGTATTTAATAGCATTGGATATTAGGTTATAAAAAATACTCCTCAGGTTTTTCTTGCTAAACTTAATACTGGGTACTTGGAAATCCTGTTGAATCGTAGCATTTGTTGCTATAATGATTCGCTGCATGTCCTGAAGCACCTCCTCCACTACTTCCGCAAATACAACGACCTCATCTGTCCATTCCTTTTCTTTCTGAATTTTTGCAATTTCCGTAAGGTCATTGATCGTTCGCCCCAGTCTCTCCAGAGACTTTTGCATTAAGCCGATCAGCTCCTCCCGTTCCTCCTTATTCTCACCTGCAACTTTTAACGCATCTACCAGACCTTCCATGTTAGAGATAGGCGCTTTAAGGTCGTGCGAGGCCGTATAGATAAAGTTGTCCAGGTCCACATTTATTTTCTTTAATTCCTCAACCTGCAACTTTTGTTCATGAATATCGGTACTCGTTCCCACCCACATCTCCACCTTTCCGGTACTGCTGGTCTGGGGAAATCCCCTTGTAAGATGCCAGCGGCAGACTCCGTCATAGCGTCTAAACCGGTGTTCGATTTGAAAAGCTTTCTGTTCCTGCAATAGCTGAGCAATGGATTTTCCTCCCTGCACCTTGTCTTCCGGATACACAATAAGGTCTATTCCATCCTGCAGAAAACGATCAATGGTATAACCTGAATATTGTTCCCAATTGCGTCCGAAAAAATTAAAGACCCCATTTCCATCAGCGGTCCAAACCTTATCAGGCATAGCTTCCAGGATAAAATTTTTGGTCTCCAGGTTTTTGGCAATCGTAGCTTTGGCTTTTTCCTCTGCTGAAATGTCTTTAACCTCCACCAGTGTTCCCAGCGGAAGGCCATTGTCGAGAATAGGACTTGCCGAGCACCGTGCCGGAAACAGTTTCCCATCCTTCCGCACCAAAACATCTTCCTGATCGTAGACCTGATAACCATGCTTTATGGTCTGACAAATGTGGCAGGCTGGCTCCACCTCATTTTTTTTTTCTTTCTGACTTTTCTGCATTACCTCATAAAAGGTACTTTTACGAAAATCTTCCGGTTTAAATCCGGTAATTCTGGTTACGGCAGGATTAATAAATGTTACATATCCCCTTCTGTTGATTACAAATAGTCCAGCCGTTACAGTATCTGTAATAGTCTGCTTAAGCTTATTGATTCGTTTGGCTTCCGTTCGTATGAGCAGGATAAAAAACAACAAGAGGCTTATCACCGACCCTCCTATAAGAATCAGCAAAGCATCGTTCGATTGCCTGCCACCAAAATCTGGTTTGGAGGATATATATATTGACCAGTTGGTTCCACCAATGCTTATATGTTCGCTTTTCTTATACTCTCCTTTTTTTTCGGAATTAGCACCGCTGGTTGAAAATAGTAATGCTTCCGGAGTTCGCTCCTCACCAGTATAAATTTCTACATTCAAATCATTGAACTTAAAGGGAAGCAACGCATTAAAGAGATCTCCAGCCCTGAACGGGCTGTATACAACCCCTCTTATATATTGCCATCTTTCCTCTATGGTAAGGCTATCATTGAAATGCTTGTCCGTATTGTAGACAGGGACATAAATCAGAAAACCCGGCTGTTTGTCTTCACCTGTTTCCTGAACCAGGGTCACCTTTTCTGTCAGGGCTGGTTGTCCAGTTTCAATCGCCCGGTCCATGGCCTTTCTTCTGACAGGCTCACTGTACATATCATAGCCAAATGCTCGCAGATTTCTACCGGAAAACGGTTCCAGGAAAATAATTGATGAATAGATATCCCTAGGCCCCGGAGGCGATATGGAATAATCCGGAAATCCACTTGCCCTGAATTCTTTCAGGTGATTTTCCAAAGCCTCAGGCTTTATAAAAATGGAAAAACCTATTCCCTGAATTCCGGGATAATTTTGTTCTACATCAAGACTTGTTATATACCTACGCCATTCATGTCTGGTAATGGAATCAGAAGATTCAATAAACGCTTTGCCTCCCTTGAGTATCTGCATATAATCCAGTATTCTATTATTGATGGAGGTTTTTACAAGGTAGGATCTGGCTTCAAAATACTCTGCCCTCTGCTGCTTCGTCTTATTTTTAACCTGAATATAAGAATAAAGCACTAAACTATAAGTGATTACAAAAGCTAAAACCGGAATAAAATATTGTCGCAGGAAGACATTCATTTTAGTATACATCTTCATCTGCACGAAAGTGTTCTTGATTGTGTCATACCTGTATTCATATTGTACATAGAGCGCTTCCCCCTGTAGTCAAAGGCATTTCCAATCATGCGCAAAGACTCCTGCCTTCAGGTTACCCTGGGCTGTTTGTTCCATCTTTGGTATCCTTTGACCACAGATCAGGATTGCAGAAAACGCTTTTTTCGTACCTTTGTATCAAGGTTCGACTGTTTCTTATAAGCTACCTGCTTAGTATAATTGGTTATTCAAAATCTAACACTTATTCGAAGAAACTGTTTATTGATTGCTGAGTTTAAATAAATTTCGAAATGAAATCGCTACTCATCTATCCACCCAAAGCCTATTCCAAAAAAAGTGTAAAAACGTACAATGGGATTGTAAAAAAATACACGCCGGTTAAAAAAAAGCAGCGCATTAACATTTCAGATTACAGGTACAGAAGAGCGCCTTTTAAGCGACACTTGCATTTGCCAAACTATGTTGGTCCTAAAGCCTTCTGCCAATCGAGTACCAGAAGAGATCAGTTTTCTCTATGGGAAAAGTTAATGAATTAATAAGATTGTTATAAACGAAAAAACATAAAAAAGCCCATCCGGGAGGGTGGGCTTCAAAGTAAGAAAGAATGGAATATTTTTTCTGCTATACGAGGGAAACGTTTATAGCATTAGGGCCTTTCTTACCCTGTTTTACCTCAAATTGAACCTTGTCGTTTTCTCTGACCTGGTCAATCAGTCCACTTGCGTGAACAAAGATTTCTTCCCCGGACTTTTCACTTTTAATAAATCCATATCCCTTGGAGTTATTGAAGAACTTTACAGTTCCTTGTAGCATTGAAAGTTGTAGCATTGAAATAAGATTTTAATAATGCTACTACAACCCAAATCCGGGAGAATTGTTTATCAAAAAAGATTTTTTTTAAAAATTATTCACACTTTTCGGTCACCCCTTTGTCTTTCACAAGCGACACAAAATCCTCAAAATCATATAGTTCTTTATCCAGCAGGTGTGAAGGAGAGACATTTTTCAGCGCGTTAAAAATTACTTCCGTCCGGTCTTTGTATTCACTTTCCCAGTTCTCGAGCATTTTTTTGATGACCTGTCGTTGCATATTTTGCTGTGAACCGCACAGGTTGCACGGAATAATCGGAAATGCTTTTGCTACGGAATACTTTTGTATATCTTTTTCTTTGCAAAATGCCAATGGCCGTATAACGACATGTTCCTGATTGTCTGTGATGTATTTGGCTGGCATGGCTTCCATTTTCCCGCTAAAGAACAGGTTCAGGAAAAACGTTTCAATGATATCCTCTCTGTGGTGGCCCAGAGCAATTTTGGTAGCTCCCAGCTCTTTGGCAGCGGTATACAACGTACCTCTTCGCAATCGGGAACAGAGCGTACAAAGAGTTTTGCCTTCAGGTGTTTTTTCCTTGACAATGGAATAAGTATCCCGTTCTATTATTTTGTATGGCACCCCTACACGGGAAAGGTATTCAGGCAGGATATGCTCAGGAAAATCAGGTTGCTTTTGATCCAGGTTTACGGCAATAATATCGAAAGTATACTTCCCATTTTGCTGAATATGCATGAGAATGTCCAGCATGGTATAACTATCTTTTCCTCCGGACAGACATACCATAATCTTATCCCCATCCTCAATCATCTTATACTCCTCTATCGCATTCCAAACAGCTTTTCTTAGCTTTTTTTCGAGTTTTTCAAATTCAAAATCCTGATTTTCCATATTTCAAAGCAAAACTAACTGCAAAGTTTCTAAATTAGTCTTGCTTAACCAACTTTTTGCCCAGATTAATACGAGCCAGAATAATTACACCCTCGTAATCAACACTATATATTTTACCCAAAAACTACAACTGTTAAAAGAACAGGTTAAAAATCGTCCCCCACCCGGGCTCACTTTGCACATCAATTTTCCCCTGATGTTTCTCCATAATACTTTTGACGAGAAACAACCCGCTTCCTAATCCCTCATCGATATTTTGTGCTTTCTGAAACGGCTGAAAAATACGATGGTGATCTTTGGGGTTGATTCCAATGCCATTATCGCAAAAACTTACAACCATTCTGTCATTTTTTATCACTGCTTTAATAACGATGCATACGGTATTTCCCGGTCTTCTGAACTTAACAGCGTTTAACAGTAGATGAAACAATACTGATTTTAAATGTTTCTCTGAAAAATATATTGTCTCTATCTCAAACTCTCTGACAACATTCAGTTTAACATCCAGCAAGCAAGGTAACAGTTCTTCCAGTACATCATCCAATGCTTCGGGAAGGCTGACAAATTTCTTTTGTTCCAGGACATCTGTATTGTAGAGCTCTGAAATTTCAAGTAACAGCTGAATGGTTTTCTTTATTCGATCCAGTGAGGCATTCAGCATTTGCCGTATTGCCTCTGCATCTTCTTTGTCACCAGACACCTCCTCCATCATTTCTTTGATCAGGCCTTCTATATTGGAGACCGGAGCTTTTAATTCAACATAAACCTTATTGATAAAATCATCTAACTCCGAATATGCCTTCTTCAGATGAGTATCTTCTTCCTTTAAGTCCATAAAAGACCGTTGTAGTGTTGCATTCATAAGACTATTATCCGTAGTTTTCGAAGGTGTTGTTTGGGGAACAATTACTTTTTTGAGTGTTTCTATTTCCTGTTTGCGAAGCAAAACAAATTCCTTTAAAATTACCCCTTCCTGTATTGCATAAAAATGCTCCATTTCCCTTACAACCTCTGATAGTTTACATACATCGGTTGTATAGTACAGGAGGTACTTAATTAGGGTATTTTTTATATTGGCAACCCTTAATGAAAATTTTTCTACATGCTTTTCTGAAAACGTATAATATTTATTCACGGGAATCCGTATTCCGGAATAAACAGATTTCAGATAACACTCCATTGCTCCACGAAGACAGTAATAGTTATCTTCCGGGAGGTCATCAAAATAAAGCTGTAGAAAATGTGCATTGTCTGAAACTATTTTTTGGGAGTATTCAACGGTTATCTGATCCAGGTAGTTTTTATAAAGATAAAAAACATAGCCTCTGAACTGTGTGTAAACCATTAGTAAATTAATTCTTTATAAAAACCACCCTGTTGTTGAAACACTAATAACACCGGAATGTACAAAATGTTTTTCCCTCTGATTGTTTAAAAGAAATGAAGGAAATGTCCTATCCGAACAAAGTTTCCTCCGGAAGATAGAATCCCAGACGCTCTATTTCTTTTCTGGTAGATTTATAATCTCTATGCAGAATAGATTTAATACCAAGCCTTCCGGCCACAGTGGCCATCAGCTCCCTTTCTTCAATATAGAGCACTTCATCCGGTTCAGCACCTGATATGTCCAGCGCTATTTTGTAAAATTCAGGATCCGGCTTGCATAACTTAAGATAGGCGGAAGAAATGAAGGTATCTATTAACTCTTTAAGTTTGAATTTTTTTATTCTGAAACTGTTTAGTTCTGGCCCTTCGTTATTAAGTGCAACAACTTTCAGGCGGAAATGACCTCTTAAAAATTTTATGTACTTGATCATATCTTCATGTGCCTCTGACTTACCCAGAACATATTCTTTATATTCATCCATCCCAAAATTTCTGTCTGTATAGAACACAACGTATTTTATATATTCGTCAAGACTTAGCTTTCCACAATAGTACAGAGAAGACACATCCGAATGTCTTAACAAGACCTCCTCTTCTTCTATACCGAAATACTTAACCGAATCTTTCACACATCTGCTATCCCATCCACTAGACAACAATACGCCTCCAATGTCGACAAAGACTGTGTTGATTACAGGTTGTGACTGCTTCATCAATTTTAGGAAATCTGAATCATTCATCGTGAACTGCTTTTAGTCTGTTGAGCGTGTTTTTAATCAATAGAATCTAACCTCCTTTCAAAACATGAATTCCCGGCGAAATGTTATCTTTCGAAAGGTAGATTCTTTTCAGACTGGTTGTATCAGGCTTTTACAGTAAAATAAAAAACCGAACCTTTACCCACTTCCGACTCTACCCTTATATACCCACCGTTTTCTTCTACTATCTTTTTCACAATAGACAAGCCAAGTCCTGAACTGTTGATTTTGGGGTCGTCATGGGCAATCGTAAACTCTTCAAACAAGTGTTCCTGATACTCAGGATCAATACCTCTTCCATTATCCGCAACAGAAAAACGGTAAAAATCTCCCTCTCGCATACAGTCAATGGTGATGTACCCCTGTGGCTTGTCCATATATTTAACTGCATTGCTGATCAGATTTAAAAATACCTGTATAAGAGACACCTGATGATACTGGACAGTCCTGGGCAGGTTATTGGAAATATGTATCTGAATGGATTCAGGGGGACTAAGGTTCTCAATAATATGATGGATCAGATCATAAACATTAACGGGCTCCTTCATTTTATATTCCTGTCTTGCCGATTTAAGAACTCCATCGATAAGGTTTTTCATATCGATTGATTTTTCCCTGATCATCTCCAGCATTTCCACTCCTTCTTCATCCAGTGGTTTATTTTTATATTCTTTCAGAAAATCGGTTAAAGGCATAATGGAACTTAAAGGAGCTTTGAGATCGTGGGAAATCACATAGGCATAACGTTCGAGTTCGTGGATCTTTCGCTCCAGCTTTTCCGTCGTATCATTGAAGGTTTTCCCCAAAATTCCTATTTCATCGTCCGACTGTAAGCCTTCTCTAAAGTACATCTTTTACCTGATTATTCACTGATATACTTTTGGCAAAAAAAGAGATGAGAAACAGGCAAGAATCAGAAAAAGATAATTTTGAGATGATAGACTCGTGGAA
>Ga0182792_1000204_pt1 | contig 58130 bp, 45 predicted proteins | sample Passage237B_FD_130497 | JGI IMG/M metagenome (GOLD analysis project Ga0182792, IMG submission 130497) | Cellulose adapted compost microbial communities from Newby Island Compost Facility, Milpitas, CA, USA - Passage2 37B (version 2) (version 2) ...
GCGTGACAGGGGGCTGGGGCCATGGCAATTTGGTTTTGCCGGCGGGAAATGTGAAATCCCTCCCGCCTGCCGTAGGACGTGTACTCATAGCGTTCAACGAGCGTGCCGGTGGCATCCACAATGCCCAGGACGTTGAAATTGCTATCCTGCATGACGCAGTACCCCCGGAAGTCATGATCCGGGTCTTCGGAGTCGTAGTTGGGAGACTGGAATAAAGAATCGAATGGATTGATATGCTCGGCCAGCGTGGATCAGACGCTGGCCGGTGTCGTTATAGCGCGTCTCTGGCTGCACGGTTTTACGAGCCTAACCTTCCCCACCAAAGTCGCATGTCTGCAGGGAAGTCAAATTCAGACCGCGTCATCCACTGCGGAAAAGTCACCCCAGAATTGCGCGAAAGAGACGCAGGACTGAAACTGGGCCCGCTTCGATGATTCGGAGGAATACACGGCGTCTCTGATCTTGCCGTATAACGCAAAAAGCCCCGACGAATCGGGGCTTTTGTCATGGCTGGGATGTGTTCGAGAAAGAATCACATCATTTAAGCGGAGAGGGAGGGATTCGAACCCTCGGTGACGACAAGCGCCACACCGGTTTTCGAGACCGGCTCCTTCAGCCGCTCAGACACCTCTCCGGCTGAGAAAGGGAATTGTCGGGAATTATGGGCTTAAAGTCAAACCGGCTTGAAGGATTCCCCGCCGCCCTGCTTGTCAGTCCACAATCTCTGTTGAAAATTAGAACCGCAGCCCGCGGGCCGCCCTCTCTATGCCGCCCCTCATCCTCGGCGGGCCATTTCGACCTTGACCTCGCGGATCACCTGGTCGATGGCCTCGGCCAGATTATCGTTGACCACGAACCGGTCATATGCCCCACTCTGACGGGCCTTTTCGATCTCGTGCTTGGCTTTGGCAAAACGACGCTGGATGACCGACTCATCCTCACGCTGACGCTTGCGCAGACGCTCGAGCAGCACATCCTCCGAAGGCGGGAGAATGAAGATCGCAAACGCCTGAGGCAGGTTGTGCTTGATCTGAATGGCCCCTTGGACGTCAATCTCCAGGATCATCAGCCTGCCTTCACTCAGGGCCTTCTCGACAGGCTGGCGAGGCGTGCCATAGTAGTTCCCGAATACGTCGGCCCATTCAAGCAGTTCTCCTGCATCGCGTCGGCGGATGAACTCCTGTGCGGTCACGAAGTGGTAGTCCACCCCGTCACGATCCGTCGCACTGGCCGGGCGGCTGGTGAGCGAGACGCTGAAGACGCCCTGCAGCTGCTTGACCACTTCATGGGTAATGGTGGTCTTTCCCACACCCGACGGGCCTGAGATGACAAGCAGCATGCCGCCTTTGCTCGACTGGCCGGGCGTGGAGGACGAGGTTGGTTGAGTGGAGTCGGTCGACACGGGCAATTCCATCCGGTTAAAAAACGTCAGTGGTTGTGTATGCAGGCCATCTTATGCGGTCAAGCAAAGCTTGAAAACCACTTTCTGCCTGCCTGCTCTGATCTGGCAATCAGAACTTGCGATCAGCCTTCACCTTCGGATGGTAATACGCATCCTGAGGCAGCGGCTGATACGGAATCATCGCCAGAGGCGTCTCAAGGGGCTTACCAGGCTCCATGAACGCGTAAAGCGACAGATCCGTCGCCACGGAGGTCAGCAGAGCTCGCTCCGATGCGAAGGGATACTTGCCTGTCTTGAAAAACTCTTCAATCAGCTTGGAGAACGTGGCAAAGTGGGCGTACCAGACATCCTCACCGCCGTCGGTAGCTCCGGTGGAATGGATCCTGCCATCCTCGGTTTCGATGGCGGTGCTCCAGCCTTCGCAGTGGCCGCTGAGGTTCACATGGCCCGACTCCAGACCATCGGCGTGATGGGCGATGGTCAGAATGGGCATCGGCTGACGCTGAGCCTTGGCACAGTTCTCCCGGCGGTCGCCCGGGTTGATCTTCCGCCCCCTGCTGATGGCCGCATCAAGCAGTTCGTTACCAAAGCGCTTTTCGAGCTCGTCCCAGACCTGCTCACCGGTGTAGACCGTAATGCCACGGATGCCCGCTTCGCCGCCGGCTCGCTTTTCGAGGATCGACTGTGCGAATTCATAGCTGTGGTAGAGATACGCTTCCTTGTCGCCGTAGTAAACCGACAGCGCCTTGCGCGGCTTGAAGCCGCGCGCCAGATCAGGCTCAGGCTCAAAAGGCGTGTGCGGAATGGATGACCCCCCCAGCAGCGGGAAGCCCATGGCTTTGGCGGTCTGGTACATCTCCACGGCCCATTCAGGGTTGTAGGAGTAATGCTTGTCATTAAAGACAGGCAGTACCTTGCCATACTTCTTGAACACCGCCACCACACTGTCGAACAGACGCTTGCGAGGATAGGTCTTCTGGTCGTACTCGTTCTGCGGATAGTCGCCATGCTCGCCGATGATCAGCACCGCATTGACGGCGATATTGCCCGTTCCCAGCGTGATGGCTTCTTCGATGGAGCCCATCAGCGGAATGTTGTTTTCCTTCGCCCAGGCCACGCCGGTGTCACGTTCGGTGATCTGCTCGATGTGGATCGATGCCAGCTGCGACGACGGACCACTCCAGCCCCAGATCGGATCAGCCGGTCGCGGCGTAGTCCAGCGGGTGGCGATCACGTCGCTGTGGCTGCGGATGTAGAACGTGGTGGAAACAACGGCGATCTGGAAGGGCTTGCTCATGATGTCATCAAAGAGTTAGGACGGTGATGTGGGTGTTGGTATAGATACACAATTCCCCCGCGACAGACATGGCGTTGCGCACCACCTGTTCAGGCGGCTGCTCCGTATGTTTCAGTAATGCCCGGGCTGCTGCAGTGGCGTACGAACCGCCCGAACCGATCCCGACAATGCCATCGGTAGGCTCGATCACATCGCCCCCGCCTGAGATCACCAGGCTGCAGGACTGATCCGCCACGGCCAGCAGACTGTCAAGCTTGCGCAGCATGCGATCGGTCCGCCAGAGCTTGGCCAGCTCGATGGCGGCTTTGCGGATATTGGCCGGCGAATCCTTGAGCTTGCCTTCAAAGCGTTCGAGCAGCGCAAAGGCATCCGCAGCAGCGCCGGCGAAGCCGACAAGCACGCCGGCGTTGTTGGCACCGCCCTGCTCGAGTTTGCGGACCTTCACGGCGTCGCCCTTGGCCACCACATGGCCCATGGTCACCTGGCCGTCGCCACCAATGGCCACCTGCTGGCCTCGGCGGACACAGAGAATCGTCGTCGCATGAAATACAGGGGTTGACATGGGCTTTATCGTACCACGACAGCCCGGATGCAACACGGCCATGGATCGCCGGAGGGCGGGCAGGTATCCTTTGCATTCTCACCGGAGAAAATCATGCTTGCCAACCGCGTACAGTACTTCAATGAATCGGTCATCCGCGAGATGACCCGTCTGGCCAATCGCTATGGCGCCATCAACCTGGCCCAGGGCATGCCCGACTTTGAAACCCCGCAGGAAATCAAGGACGCTGCCTGCAAAGCCATTCAGGATGGCAGCAACCAGTACGCCATCACCTGGGGTGCGCCCGTCCTGCGACAGGCCATCGCCGAGAAGGCCAAGCGATTCAATGGCATCGACGCCGATCCCGACAAGAACATCACCGTCTGCTGTGGTGCGACCGAGACGATGATGGCCACGCTGCTGGCGCTGATTAATCCCGGCGATGAGATCATCATCTTCCAGCCTTTCTATGAAAACTACGGGCCCGACGGGCTGATCTCCGGTGCAACGCCCCGCTTCGTTCAGCTGCGCCAGCCTGACTGGTCCTTCGACCGCAACGAACTGGCCGATGCGTTCAACGCGCGCACCAAGGCCATCATCATCAACACGCCCAGTAACCCCACAGGCAAGGTCTTTACGCGCGATGAGCTTTCCTTCATCGCCGAACTGTGCATCCGCCACAATGTGCTGGCGATCACCGATGAAATTTATGAGCACATCATCCTCAACGATCAGCCTCACATCAGCATCGCCACGCTGCCCGGCATGGCCGATCGCACGGTGACCATCAGCGGCATGTCCAAGACTTTCAGCGTCACGGGCTGGCGTCTGGGCTACGCCATCGCGCCCGAAGCGATCACCACAGGCATCCGCAAGGTGCACGACTTCCTGACCGTCGGCGCGCCCCACCCGCTGCAGGTCGCAGGCGCAGCGGCGATGAATCTGCCTGATAGCTACTACGCCAAGCTCAAAGCCGATTACACCCGGCGAGGAAACATTCTGCTCCCCTACCTGAGGCAGGCGGGCTTCCAGTTTGAGGACCCGGCCGGCGCGTATTATGTGATGACCGATATCTCAGGCTTTGGCGCTGCCGACGACGTCTCCTTCGTCCGCTGGCTGGTTCAGGACATCGGCGTGGCCGGCGTTCCGGGCAGCAGCTTCTACTCGCCTAAGAGCCAGGGCAGCCAGAAGGTCCGCTTCATGTTCGCCAAGAAGGACGAGACGCTTCATGCGGCGGGCGAAAGGCTGCTGAAGATTGCAGAGCTCAAAGCCGTAAGCTGAACAACTAACCACTGCCAAGATGCCACAGCAATGCACGCCTCCTCGACTCGTCATGCCCGCGAAAGCGGGCTTTATGCACGACATGTATGTGGACTGGTCAGATGATGGTTTTCATTGCGGCCTGCTTTTCCCCTTCCGTCATTCCCGCGAGGCGGGAATCCAAGGGCATACGCAAGCAATGTGCAACTTCCCCTGGGCCCCCACCTGCGCGGGGGTGACAGGCAGTGCATGACGGCTCGCCTGTCATGTACATCCTCATCTGATAAAACGAAAAAGGGAGACAAGCCTGATGGCCTGTCTCCCTTGTTATTGATGCGTCATTCAGTCTGACGGGTCAGCGTTACCTGACCTTCTGGATGGCGACGGTCAGGCCTTCGATGTCCTTGCCTTCGGGCAGGCTCTGGGCGGCTTCCAGGTGGTAGCGGGCCCAGGTGTTGTTGCCCGTGGCGGCGTAGACCGTACCCAGGTGGTAGTGCACCTCGGCCGAGGCAGGCAGGCCGGCGCTGGCACGGACCAGCAGCGGCAGAGCCCGGGCGTTATCGCCGCCCAGATGGTTGATCCAGCCCATCGTGTCGAGCAGCGCCGCATTGCGAGGCATGGCCTGCTGAGCGCGGGCAGCCAGATTACGGGCTTCATCCAGACGGGCAGGCTGATGGATCGCCAGCAGGTACGCCAGGTCATTGCAGGCCAGCGGAGCGTATCGGCTGTTGCTGTTCACCAGCTTCTCGAGCAGCTTGATGGCATCGTCATGCTGCTTGGCATTGATCAGCAGACCCGCCAGGCGGTATTCCACGTGATCATTCTCAGGCTCGCGGGCCAGCAGTGCAGCAGCGTCCTTGGCAGCACCCGCAAAGTCCTTGTCCAGCAGCTTGATCTGAGAGCTGGCCTGCAGGGCCAGATCACTGCCAGGAACCTGCTTGACGATGCGTTCCCACACATCGCGGCTGATGTTGCTGTTGGCACCCTGAGCACGCAGGTCCACCGTCTGAGCCAGCGCCAGACCATGGTGCGTCTGCAGCACGGCCTGGGTGATGTCACCGGCCAGCTGAGGAATACCCGCAGCCAGAGCAAGTTCGGCCGTCAGCAGATTGGCGGCCATGGCCTTGTATTCAGGCGTGTTGAAATCAGGCCTGTTGATGGCACTGAGCATGTCATTCTTGAATGACATCTGCTGGTAGCCCAGTTTCTGCACCGCAGCTGTCGCACGGGCAGCGTCACCAGCGCGAAGTGCGGCGTAGTATTCCGCCTGGGCGGTCAGCTCAGCATTACCGGGAACGGGCAGTTCCAGCAGCATCGCCAGCGGAGCGCCCAGCGGCGAGGACTGCAGTTCAGCGTTGTCACGATACAGCTTGCGGGCGGTATCGAACTCACGCTGACGCACTGCCAGCAGCACACGGCTGGCCGCGGCCTGCACGGTGGGCCTGGCCACCACAGCCGCATCGTCAAAGGCGCGGCTGGCACCGACCCAGTCCTGGCTCTTGAGCGCCAGAGCAGCACGCACGTTCAGCCACGCCACGCGCTGTTCCGGAGGCAGCGATTCCAGACTCAGCATCTGGTTGCTCCAGCGGAGCATTTCTTCACTGTTCTTGTCACGCATGCCCAGACGGACCAGTTCCTGAGCGGCCAGCGACGCCGTGCGACGGTCGCGTGCCAGTTCGGACAGACGACGACGAGCGTCTTCAATTCGGCCACGGGCCTGATCGATCTGCGTGATGCGGATCTGGGCCTGGCTGTAGAGCGTCGAGGCGCGGGGAATCTGGTCCAGATTCTTCACGGCCACGTCGTACTTGCCAATGGCCTGGGCAGCAGAACCCAGAGCGAACATGATGCGCGGGTCGCGCAGGTTACCTTCGCGGTCGAGCGTTTCGAAGGTGGCTGTGGCTTCCTTGTTCAGACCCAGCACGGAGTAGAGCTGGCCCAGTTCGGTCAGCGCTGCAGCGCGAGCACCAGTCCCGAGCTTGGCCATCGTCTGATAGGCCTTCTCGGCTTCGGGGAAGTTGAAGCCGCGGGTATGAGCCTGGCCCAGACGCAGCCACAGTTCCGCGTTATCCGGAGCCTTTTCGACGGCCTGGGCGTAGATCGCCGCAGCCTGGGGGTTCTGGCCGGCCTGCATCAGCAGGTTGCCCTTGGTGGCCAGCAGAGCCGGGTTGTCAGGCGTCTGGCTGAGCCAGCCATCGATCACGGCGATGCCCTTGTCGTACGCACCCAGACGGGCATAGCGGCGGACAATCTGGAAGCTCGTAGCCCGCTGTTCAGGCGGAACGATCTTGAGCAGTTCATCCAGCTTGGCCACGCTGGCCTTGGGGTCCTGTCTGGTGGCGATGTCGATATCGATCATCGCAAGCATGGCCTGGGGCACGTTGAGCTTGGCGTCGATCATCGACTGATACACCGCTTTGGCGCGGTCAGGCTGCTTCATCGTGACATGCAGCGACGCAATGACCGAAGCCACCGTCATCGCACGCGGATCGCGGCGGTCGATCATCGGCTTGAGCAGACCCTGGACCTGATCCAGAGCCTGGGCAGGCTGATTGTTACGGGTGTAAAGCCCTGCCAGTGCGAGCCGGCCGAAGAGCTGGTTGTTCCCGGCCGACAGACCCTGGAACGCCGAAATACCCTTGGCCAGCTGGTTGGTCTGCACGTAGAACGTCGCCAGAGCCGAGTAGCCCATCCAGTTGTCAGGCTGGCTGCGCACCAGGCTCAGCAGCTGATTTTCCGCTTCGCTGGTGTTGCCCTTACGCAGGTACACCCCGGCCAGGAGCATACGCAGCGCCGGATCATCATTGCCTGCGAAGATCGCCTGGTTGGCGATGACGATGGCTTCGTCGTACTGCTCAGCGCGGGCCTTGATCTGCGCGGCCATCAGCGGATTGCGACGCATGTCGACCTTGTTCACGTCAATGCGGGACAGCATTTCCGTGGCCTGATCGTTCTTACCCTGCGTCTGATAGATGCGGGCAGCCAGCGCCAGCGCTTCGGTATGAGTGGGATCCTGCTCGAGGATCTTTTCGACGTTATCCAGCGCGTCATCATTGAGCACCAGGCTGTGCTGAGCCTGGGCCAGCTTCAGACGCGTGCTGATGTTGCCAGGGGTCTTGTCCAGCGCGCTGTCCAGGTGTTCGATGGCCTTGTCAAACTGGCGCTGCTGCAGATACAGCGAGCCGATGATTTCATCGACGTCTGCATTTTCAGCGTACTTGCTCTTGATCTTGCCCAGCAGTTCGTTGGCGTCATCAAGACGGTTCTGCGCCAGCATCAGGCGAGCGAGGGTCAGGTTCGGTTCGACCGCTTCGGGATGCCTGCTGAGCCATTCACGAGTGGTCTGCTCGGCCTGCTTGTACTGGCCGAGGTAGACATAACCATCTACGAGGGTGGGCAGGTATTCATCACGACGGGGGTTGATCTGCTCCACGCGGGTGAGCAGTTCGGTCACCTTGGCGGTGTTGCCTTCCGCACGCAGGAACTGAAGCATGAAGCGGATGGCGCGCGGATCGGAAGGATCGCGTTCGTACATCTGCTTCAGGTCGGCCTGGGCGGCTTCAACGTTACCCGCATCGCTGCTGAGCAGAATCATCTGCTCGCGGGCGACGGGGTTAGTCGGGTCAAGATCGATGGCGTGACGCAGGGCTTCGCGAGCGCCGCTGTCACCAAGCTGACGCAGGGTCATGCCATAGAGCAGCGCCACGTTAGCCGAGTTCTTGGCTTCAACCGCCAGTTCCTTGAGAATGCCATTGGCCTTCTCGTACTGATTCTGATGGTAGAAGCAGCTGGCCAGCAGATAGCGCACGTCGCGGTCCTTGGGGGCCTTGGCGCGGGCCTGTTCCAGCAGCGGAACGGCTTTGGCGTACTGGCCTGACATCATGTGGAGTCGGGCGTTGCTCAGCCACCATTCCAGCGTCTGACGACGGGCCTGGGGGACGGCTTCGGTCAGCTTCCAGCCCAGCGAGATGCGATCTGCCACGGGCTGCGAGGTCGCGGGAATCTGCAGCAGCGAAAGCACCATGCTCGAGGCCAGGCTTTCGTTGAGTTCCTTCTGTTCGCTGGCCTGCTTCAGGAAGGTCCAGAGGTTGTCCCAGTCCTTGCTGGCCACCAGAGCTGTGTTGTAGCGGATGGCCGCAGCGCGGTGGTCCGGAGCCTGACGCAGCGTCGAGGCCAGGCGGGCGCGAATGTCTTCCTGCAGACGCAGCTTCTCGGCTTCCACCTGCTTGATTTCATTGTCGCGGTTGCGGATGTCTTCATCCGTGCGGGCCATCGTGGTCTTGAGCAGATGCAGGCGGCGGTCCAGCAGGCGGACGTTAAGCTCGCCCAGTTCAGCACGGGCAAATTCCGCTTCAGCAGGCAGGTTGCCATCATTGGCCAGCCACTGCGTTTCGCGGTTGACGATTTCGCGGGCCGCGTCGATCTTATTCATCATCTCCATGTTGGGGATGATGCTCCCCGCATCCACGCGGTAAAGCGAGGAATGCCTGGCCATCTCATCAATCTGCATCATGGCGCAGCGGTTCATGTACTGATGCAGCTCAACATCCTGCGGATGTTCCTTGAGCATGGCCGTCAGCGCGTTCTGGGCGGCGTCGAGTCGGCCCAGTTGGAGCAGCGACCGGGCCTTGATACGCGCCGCTTCAATATGACCAGGCTCTGCAGCGAGCACCTTGTCGGCCAGTTCGAGCGCGTGTTCAAACTTGGCCCTGCCCACGGCAATCTGAGCCAGCTGCATATTGTTCTGTACGCTGTCACCACAGCCACTGGCTACGCCCAGTGAGAGGACCAGCATCCCAACCGACATCATTTTCCGCATGATCAAATCTCCTTCGACCGAATCGTCGGTCGCCCCTGTTATCGTTTGTTTTCCGCGTCCATCGTAATCAATGTGCGTGCGAGCAGTTCATGAATCCATCGCACAGGAACTGCATAGGAAATACCCGAAGGCTTATCCAGCAGGTGCTCGCGCGTGCGTGTGGCCAGTGTCTTGTTGATGATGCCAATCACCTTCCCGGTGTGGGCATCAATCAGCGGGCTGCCACTGTTACCCGGATAGACCACCATATCCAGCTGATACAGCTGATAAGGTCGGCGAATTGCTTCGGCCAGTTCAGGTGTGAGCTTGGCGCCGCGAGGCAGAGGCAGCACCGCAGGAACCACCGCGGATACCACCCCCTTGTGAACCGTAGGAACCACGCCCAGCGCCATCCCGATGGGATAGCCGATCACCCCTACACTCTCGCCCTGCATGGGCTGGCGTGACATCTCCAGCTGCAGCGATGCCCCCACCGGGTAAGCCGCCTGGAGCAGCGCCACGTCGTGATGGGAATCAATCGCCAGCAACTTGGCATCAATGCCCTGAATGGAGGTGGTATCGGGCAGATACAGTCTGAGATCTTCGAGACGACCCGAAGCGCGGATGGCTTCGACCACGTGAGCGTTGGTGACGATGATTTTCCCATCCGCCACCGCAAAACCGGTCCCGAAGTAGCGGACCGAAGGAGCATCGTCAGCGCGGTAGCTTCCCACAGCCACCACGGCCGGCCTGCTCTGGGCCACAATCTTCACGAATCGGCTGTCCGCACGCTCCTCCGACGCCCCCTGCGCCATCACATGACCTGCCTGGAGCAGCATCATGATGGCCAGCAGTGGCATCAGAACCCGGCGCAGTAGGGTTCGACAGTGCATCACTGTGAAACCTCCTTCGCCGGGATGGGTGAAGGCGAGATCTGGGGCACAACCGCGCCTGCGGTCATCACCTGCAGTCGCTGGGCCAGCTGCTTCGAGGTTTCACCCTTGCTGGCGAGCTGCTGCAGCAGTTGCTGAGCCTTCGCCAGCTGGGACTGATCGATCGCCAGCCTGGCCTGCATGGCCAGTGAGCGCGGAGAATCGGGCGAAAGTTTCGTCATGGCCTGCAGGGCCTGCTGAGCCTGTTCGTTCTGGCCGAGCCTGTAAAGCAGCAGGGATCGGTAGTAATGCAGAATGGGTTCCTGCGGCCGACGGGTCAGCTGTTCATCGAGCAACTGAACCAGACGCACCGGGTCCACCACTTCCACCGCCCGGACCAGGAACTGATCGAGCCAGCGCGGGCTCAGATTACTGCCCAGAGCCTGCGTGAGAATGGTGGCCGCATTGCGGTCGCGGTTGGCTTCCACCAGCAGATCCACTTCATACACCTGCATCGCCAGCGACTGGCTGGGGATTGACAGCGACAGCGTCTGCAGCAGCCCCACGCCAACCATCGGCTGATTGCGCATCCTGGCCGACTGAAGCTCAAGCTCGGTCTGCTGCCAGCGCAGCGTGGAGTCACTGAGCACATCCACACCGATCAGCGACATGAGCCTGTTGCTGCCACTGGCCTGATCGCGGGCAAACTTGACGCGCGATTCGGTGATCTGAATCAGCTCAGGCACGCGCGAGCGCAGCTGGCTGATGAGCGTATCGAGCTGATCAGGGCTTTCATGCAGTTCCCGGGCAATCCAAAGCAGCACGGGCTCAGCACGGGGATGACGGGCCAGCAGCTGCTGCGCCACCACGCCGCTGGCCATGATGTCACGCTTCTGCAGCTGATGCAGCAATGCCAGCAGCTGCCAGGTGGGGTCACCCGTGGGCGACGCCGCATGAGCGATGAGCGCCGCATCAACACCCGCGGTGTCACGCGCCAGATAAGAGGCAATGGCTTTATCAATCGGCTTCCTGCTGGCGTCAGGAACCTGCTGCAGCGCTTCCTGCGCCACAGGCAGATGCCCCAGCCACAGGGCAATCCGAGCTTTGATGGCAGGCAGTTCCGGATCAGCAGGCCAGCGTTCGGAACCAGCCTGGACCAGATTCAGGACTTCCTCAAAGGGCCAGGGCAGATAGTCGGACCCGTGGAGCACACGCAGGGCCTGCTGAGGATCGGTCTGCTCCAGAAGTTCCAGAGCCTTGGCCTGCGTACGGCGGGCCAGAGCCTTGAAGCTCGGCGGAGCAGGCCAGCGCATCGGATCATCATCTACCACATCGCGCATGGCCTGGACCATGTATCGCGCCACTTCAAATCGGCGGTCGGCCGGCAGTGAGGACCAGCGACGCCCCAGCATCGCCAGCGGATGGTTCGGATGCGCCTCGATGATCCGCCCTGACAGGGCTTCGACCTGCGCAGTGTCGTCGATCATCATCAGCGCCACCAGCTGTACATCCCGGGCGGTAACAGGCAGCAGCCCGTTCGCGAAAATGCGATTCACATATTCATCAACAATCTGGCGCTGGCTTCGCCACGCCGCCAGCTGCATGCGCAGGTCAATCACCTGAGTGTGCAGCGGAGCCATCTGGGCCACCTGAGCGATGTCCAGCTCGGCGACTTCCACACCACCGTTGGCAATGATGGCCTGACAGATGGCCAGGCCGACAGGCAGCGAGTTGGGGGCCAGCTTCTGAGCCTGCTTGAGCAGGTCGAGCTCGTTGCGACGATCTGCAATCGTAGCCAGCCCCTGAACCAGCAGCCCTTCCCACGTGGGTGTGCGATCGTTGTGACGGGCCAGCAGCTGCTCGGCTTCACGGGCCTGGCCCAGGCCGATCATCGCCCGGGCACGCAGGCAGATGCCATGCGAATGGCCGGCGTAATCCTTGTGAGCCAGCGCCTGCTTGAGCAGCGTATCCGCATGAGCGTATCGGCCCTGGAAGATGGCGATTTCCGCTTCGAGGAAGCGGGCATCGTTGTTCTGACGATCAGCTTCAGGCACGCGGTCGAGCAGTTCGGAGAGCATCTGCACATCCGCAGGCGAAGTCTGCAGGTAATACTTGCGGTCGAGTTCCAGAATTTCGCTGGCGACATCAAGCACCACATCCAACCCCACCGTGCGACGGCTGGCCAGCAGGCTCAACGTCTTGCGGGCAGAGTCAATGTCGCCCTGGCGCAGCTGACCTTTGATCATCAGCGCCAGCGGCCTGGCGGCCTGCGGGTCTTTGGCGAGCACCTGCGAGCACACTTCCTGCAGCTGGGCTTCAACACGGGTCAGTTCAGCCTGGTCGTCACTGGTCTGCACGGCCAGGACTTCGATCTGCTCCGTCTGCGTGGCCGTGCGTGTCTGGCCCAGCTGGATGTCCATGGTCGCCAGCAGCTGGCGCAGGTACATCGCGCGAACGTCGAGCTCCATCGCATGAAGAATCTGAGGCAGATGGGGTTCTTCAGGCGTCGCCGACAGGCCCTGCCTGATCGATGCTGCGTTGGAAAGCAGTTCAGAGACATGGCCGCCGATGGTGTCCATGCTGCGCATCGGGGCGTTGTGCACCATGCTGCGGGCCTGATTGATCAGGCTCTGAACCATCAGCGACGCGGCCTGGGTGTTCTGTTCAGGAGTCAGTTCCAGGGGCAGCGTGCTCAGCTCATCCCGGCTGGCCACGAAGCTGCCCAGGCGAAGCAGTTCGCGGGCGCGCACCAGCTTGGCTTCCACATGATGAGGCTCATGCTTGAGAATCAGCGTGGCGGCTTCGAGGCGAGCCTGGGCATCGGTGGTGTTGAGCATCAGCCTGGCCTGCGCCAGTGCCTGCCTTTCCTGATAGGCGGTTCGCAGCCACGACACCGCCATCACCAGCAGTGTCAGTGCCAGCAGGCCTAATACCCATTTTTTCCCACGTTGACTGAACATGAAACTTCCTGTGTCAGTGGTTCAACGAAGATTCCGGTGGATCTCAGGCATGAGCACCTTCGTGGCGGCGTACTGCAGCTCACGGGCTTCCTCTTCCGCGCCAGGCGCGGTGGAGATGATCGGAACGGTCAGGTGAATCAGGGCCCCGCCGGCGTTGCGCTGAAGCAGGCCGTTGAGAAACACGACTAACTGCTGCTTGAAGAAGCTGTAGGTGTAGGAGTCGCCACACTTGTACACATACAGATGCCAGGCCCGCATGCGACGCTGCGTGGTTTCCAGCTCGCGGAATTCCATGTCGCCAATTTCGGGCAGTGCGACAGTCACCACACGCTTGGCGTTGATTTCCGTGCTCGAACCCTTGAGACAGACTTCAGGCGGATGGGTGCCCTTGCGGTTGTCCTGCGAGAATACCACGAGCATGTCCACCACTCGGCCACGATCATCGCGGTAGCGGCGGTAGACCATGTCATCGGTTTCAAGAATGAGCTTGACCTGCTCATCCATCTCAATATCCAGACCCGTGAAGGTCTGGCCATCAATGGTGATGGTCATGGGCAGCGATTTGGCGGCCAGGTCGCTTCGGTTGTGCGCCGGTGACTTGCCTGCGAGGACAAACGCGCCAACCGCCACCGCAGCCAGCAGCACGATCGGCGCAATCCCGGCGATGCCCGGGCGCTGGCCCGGCGTGCGAGGCAGCGTATCGAGATAGGCCAGCAGACGCGGATCGCTCCAGTCGCGCTTCAGCAGCCTGCCCAATGCCAGGATGCCCTGCTCGAGCAGAAACAGGAAGCCCAGCGCCAGGGCAAACACAGCCAGGCCGGTGAAGTCATGCACCCAGCTGTCGGGGCCTGCGGCGTCAACCGACACATAATGCGCCACCAGATTCAGCGTCGTAATACGACAGATATTGCATGCAATGGCCACAGGCAGCGCCATGGCGAGCATGAACAGTCGCCACCAGCCACGCACGCGACAGATCATCGCAAATAGCGACGCAAAGCAGATCAGCGAGATCAGACTGCGCAGCCCGCTGCAGACGTCTTCAATCACCAGGGTCTTTGGCAGACCATCGGGGCCGGGGAGAAATTCCACCATGCTGTCATACATCACCGCAGGCACGCGGAAGATGTTGTTGGTGATCCACACGGCCGACTGGCCTGCAATGAACTTGAGCTTGAGATTCAGGTCCGCGATGGTTTCCATCGGCAGCGGAACCATGAACAGCAGGAAGCCCACAGGCAGTGCGTAGGCTCGAATCAGCGACCAGCCACCCCAGACGGTGACCAGCGAGGCAATCACGCCCACCAGAGCAAAGCCGGAGACGAAGGTCACTCGCGCATAAGCGCTGGACAGGTGAAGCAGCAGGAAGCCGATCAGCCCGGCCCAGCCAAAGAGGTTGGAGGTCAGCGTGCGCTTTGTGGGCAGCCCCACGCGGCGGTAGACCATCCACGCAATCACCAGTGATACGATGGGAACCAGCAGACCGTGGCTGTAGTAGGAGTCGCCCTCACTCAGACGCTGCATCAGGCTCTTGCCTGTGAAGCGCCAGGCCGGGTACCAGCGATACCACATTTCGCCCAGCGGGTAATACCAGCCAAAGGCAACGATCGCCGCAATAGCGAGCAGCGCCAGCTGCATCGCCCGGGTCAGACGGGTCTGAGGCTCCAGTGGAGACGTCGCTGCAGAAGATGCATCCCTGCCATGGAATGAAGGCCTGGTCGCCTGAGAACTGCTCATGGAATACCCCTTACGATGGCTGGCCCCATAGCGCGTGTCAGCCAGACGGGCAGTTTCTGCCACACGGCCACCTTGCGCTTATTCCCCGGACTGTCGGGCCTCATGGCGGAGATGTCACCCTGCCTGAGGTAATACTGCCATACGGTCGCAGTCGGCTCGGCGCCCCACTGCTTCTTGAAACGATACGTGCCTGAGTCGACACTGGATCGCCCGAAATCAAATTCTTCACTTCCGCGGGCAATGGCACGAAGCAGCAACTGGTGATACATCCACATATTGGCGTTAGTGTGATTGTATTCTCTCAGGCTGCTGGCGGAAGGGACATGTGTCGCGTTGCATGGAAAATCAACGGCGGCGTGCGCGGGCCTGTCATGGATCAGCATCGCGCCGGCGACGGTCTTGCCCTGATAATCCACCACCGCAAGCTCGGCCTGGTCGCCAAAGCTGTCGACGATGGTTCCAAAGAGTTCCTTCGAATAAACAGGCGTGCCCAGGTCGCGCATGTTGATGGCAAACACGTCGTAGAACGCGTCGAGCACATCGCGGCCGCCCCAGCGGATGGACAGGCCTTCCTTCTCACCCTTGCGGATGAGGTTGCGCACCTTGGCGCTCATATCCTTCCAGAGCTGGTCAGGGTCTTTCACCAGCTTGAGCACCATGCGCACCTTCTGGTCGTTGCGTGCGCCAAGCCCGTCATGCTCGATGGGCTGGCCATGGCGAAGCTCGAGATATTTCACGTTGAAACGGTCGGCCTGCTTCACGGCTTCGCTGATGAGCTGCTGCGCAACCGCAGCGTCATCCGTCACCACGCCACACTGGTTCAGATAAGGCAGGCTCACCAGAAACCGGCCAAACAGCACACTGCTGACCCGCGCCAGGGGCAGATAGCCATTGATGGGCGACGATGTATCGCCTTCGCGTGAAACAATCAGCACAGGCTTGTGCTTCAGAGCCTTTTCCAGCACATTCAGCCAGCGCACATCATGCTCACCCGTCACGCCGGCCGGCGTGGGGGAACGATGAAGAAACGCGGTGATTTCCGCGAGAATCGAAGGCTCGAGCTTTTCAATAACCTGGATCATAAAACTCAATTTCTCAGTCACTGCTGCTCAGCCCGCAGGCTTGAGCACTTTCGCAGGGACGCCCCCAACCTTTGCACCTGCTTCGACAGGCTTTGTCACCACAGCGCCTGCGCCAACAATGGCACCTGCGCCCACATCTGCCATCACCACGGCGTTGGCACCAATCCACGCTCCCTGGCCAATGGTGACTTTCGTAAAGACCTGCTCGTTATCGCGCAGGGTCTGGCCTGAATCGCTGTGGCTGCCATGCTGCCTGGCTCCGGAGAGAATCTGCACGCCATCGGCGAGCATGACGTCATCGCCCAGTTCCACCCATCCCAGCGAGCAGAATCGCCCGATGTACACCCGGTCACCAATCACGGCCTGGTGCTTGCTGAACAGGCTCATGAACCCGAAGTGGACATCTTTCCCCACGCCAGCCAGTGCGCGTCGGTAGAACGCCTGGCGCATGTAGTTGCCCATCAGTCCGGGCTTGCGGGCGATGCGTTCGCTCATGCCCAGGAATGCACGCGACTGGCCCACCAGTGCACAGGCCAGGCGATAGCGCAGCCACAGCGGCCAAGCCAGTCCAGCCGCGATTGTCTGTGCGATTCCCTTTGCCCGGCTCATGCCCTGATCACCCTGTAACCTCGCATCGCCACAAGCGATGAAAGGTTGCCTCCCTGCTGACCTTCTGATCCACCCCGACGATCAGGGCAGAAAAGACGACAGCTCATTTCCATATATCTGAATCGATCCGTTTCGGTCGGGACATTACCCCGGCGGCCGTTTTTCGATTCATCTATCCCCTTCAGGCCGTCTCAACCGGCCCAGCCGTAGCAGTCCCCGCCCCAGAATCGAGGGTTTTCACCCATGTTTCCTGGACCGGACGTTTGAAGAGCCTGTCATAGACCGCTCGTTCCTTGGCCATGCGCTGCGAGAAGCTGAACTCGCGCTCGATGGTCTTTCGTGCCCCCTGAGCCAGTTGCTGTCGCAGGTTGGCGTCCGCCAGCACACGCCCCATCGCGACCGATAACGGTTCCACCTCACCCAGCGGAACCAGCAGGCCGCTGACGCCATCTTCGATCAGCTTGGGAACTCCTGCCACGCGCGTGCTCACCACGGCCACGCTGGTGGCCATTGCTTCGAGCACCACGTTGGGCAGGCCTTCACGCAGACTGCTCAGGACAAACAGATCCAGCGCCTGATAGATCTCAGGCGTATCCGACCGGAAGCCCAGCAGCTTCACGCGATCAGTCAGGCCCATCTCCTGAACCATCTTCTGCAGTTCAGGCTTATGGTCGCCATCGCCCACGATCCACAGTTCAACGTCCAGACCGTTTCGGATCTGGTCCGCAGTGGCTTTGATGAGGTTATCAAAGGCTTTCTCGGGGCTCAGTCGACCAACGCCACCAATGACCAGTCTTCCGGGCGGTGTGTTGAATTCCCTGCGCAGCGGCGAGTCTGCAGGAGCCATCCGCCTGCGGAATGTCTTTTCGTCCACCCCGTTCTGAATGAGCGTGAGCTTGCTTTCAGGCAGACCGATCTGACGGGCTTCCTCATAGAGATCGTCCGACACGGCCATCACATGCTCATACCAGGGCAGACACATGCGATCGATCTTGTAATACAAAGGCGTGCGCGACGTATGCTTCACCCAGCCATGCAGCGTGGTGACCAGCTTCATCTTCCAGAAAGGCCGCAGCATCAGCCCGATGAGGTTGGACTTGTAGTCATGGCCATGCCACACCGCCACCTTGTAATGCCTGCAGATTTTGAGCATCTGCCTGAGCACGCTGATGTCGGTTGCGCCACGATCAGGAATGGAGATCAGCGGGCAGCGGAAGTCGGCAGCGCGTTTGCGCACTGCGTCGTAGCCCTTGTCGTCAGGCGGATGCATGTACGCTGCGGCCAGCCAGTACGGGCTGTCGGCCAGATACTGCGAGGAAAGCAGGATGGTCTTGTCAGGCCCACCGCCGGTTTCCGTCACAACGCGGGTATGCAGAACCACATCCTTGCCAGCGGGCGCCAGAGGCCAGCCTGCGGGATCGCTGCTGTCGATCTTGACCTGATCACTCACCTGTCCACACTCCCCTGACCCAGGCATGGTATTCACGCCTGCGGGCCACAGATCACCTGTTCGAAAACGGTGGCTTTGTGGTCCCATGTTTCCATCGCCAGACGCTGTCTGGCGATGCCCTGACCGTCGCTGACGCCATGCGTCAGCCTGTGTTTCACACTCGCCACAAAGGCGTCCTGATCGTTCACCAGATCGGATGCGTCGTGCCAGTCGATGATGCCCGGCAGCGCTCTGGCCACCACAGGCTTACCCGTGGCGAGATATTCCTTGAACTTCAAAGGCTGCATCGCCCGGGTTACTGGCAGATCGGCGTAAGGCATGATCAATACATCGGCCAATTGCGCCAGCAACGGAAGGTCATTGTACGCGGCTGCCCCGGGCATGCGAACCCCAGGCAGCGACGCCAGCGATGCATCAGGCGACTGCTGCGGCCCGATGAGCACAATATTTCCCAGCCCGGCCTGCGATAACGCCTGAAGCCAGGTCAGATCGAGCCTGGGGTCAATCAGTCCCCAGAACAACAGGATCGGACCGGAGAGGTCCGCGAAATATTGCTGGGCCAGCTCGGCTTTGCGGGCATCATCTGCGGCCTGATGCTTTCTGCCTGACCAGTGATCCAGATCAATGCCATGGGTCAGCAGGGTTGATTCCCCGCCGCCGAGCTCAATCAATCGCTGCTGAAGATTCTCTGAAACCGCCACGAGCCTGTCTGCTTTGACGACCTGCTGCGATTCCATCTCGCGCATCACCCCGCCATCCAGGCCGGGCCAGACGGAGAAGTCGTCCACGCAGTAGTACACCCAGCGGTCCACATCGAGTCTGCCAATGAGGTCGGCGGTGATGGGCAGCGTGGTGATGACCGTGCGATGTTCGCCTGCCTGTCGAGGTCCAAGAGCTGCATTGACCGCCTGGGAAACCCAGCGGGCATTGAGCTTCTTCTGCCAGGAGGTGCGGAAGCCAGGCCACATGCGCGGGTTGATGACCGTCATGTTCGGCGGAACCACCACCTGATGATCCTGCTTTGCAGCGTCCTGACTGTCAGGCGGCTTGGGCCCCAGCCAGGAGCGGATCTTGCGGAGGGCTTTGCCAATATCCTCGCGATTGAGCGACGGCGCACGCATGCCGATGGTGTTGACCCACAGCACGGGATAACGCTTCACCAGCCTGGCTGCCAGATGCTGGCAGCTTGAGGGGTGACGGCCCCAATCGTCCGAGAATATGACCAGTCGTTGCTTCACAGGCTGAGCAAGCATCGGCGATATTCAGCACCGGCTTTGATAAATCCCCATAACTCCATCACAGACATGATCTCCCTGACACCCTACCCGTTATGATGGCAACATGACACAGGCAGATTCCTTAACCCTTCCACCTAACCCGACCTCCCGCTGGCTGCGGATCGCCGGGCCTCTGGCGGTGACGCTGGGCATGATCGTGGTACTCAGGCTGATGGGCCGCGTCTGGCTGTGCCAGCATGAGGGGTGGATCCTCTACGTGGCCGATGTCTGGACCAGTGCCCACACATCCCAGCATCTGGCTGACTCCTACTCCTGGAGCCATCTGCTGCATGGAGTGATCTTCTACTGGGTGGCGGTGCTTTTATGCAGGCTGATCCGCATCACGCCTCTGACAGGCCGTCCGCTGAGCATCAGCTTTGTGGCCGCTCTGCTGGTGGAAGCAGGCTGGGAGATTCTCGAGAACACCCCGTGGGTAATTGACCACTACCGCCAGAACACCGCATCACAGGATTACACGGGCGATTCCATTCTCAACTCGACAGGCGATCTGCTGGCCTGCGCCCTTGGGTTTGCCATCGCCAGGCGCATCGGGTGGAAACGGTCGCTGGTCCTGTTCATCGTGGTGGAACTGGCCATGCTCTGGCGGATTTCCGACAACTTGACCCTTAATGTGCTCATGCTCCTGTGGCCGATTCAGTCGATCCGCCAGTGGCAGTTATCGATGGCGATGTGACGCCTGCCATCCACAAACCGCCTCTCCCCTTGAGGGGGACCGATCAGGCCCATTTGCCCCCCGGGCTAAAGCTCCTAAAATAATAGTCTTGACGTGGATTATTCCTCCTCGCAGAGATCGCTCATGGGTTTTCAAAGCTTCATGCCGGAAGATTCGATTCTGACCACTCAGCTGCAGAAGGTGGTCAACTGGGCCCGCAGGTCTTCGCTGTGGCCGATGCCTTTCGCCACGGCCTGCTGTGGCATCGAACTGATGGCCACCGCCGGTTCGCGTTTTGACGTGGCCCGCTTCGGCTCCGAAGCCATGCGATTCAGCCCGCGTCAGAGCGACCTGATGATTGTCGCCGGCCGCGTGAGCATCAAGATGCTCCCTGTGCTCCAGCGCATCTATCAGCAGATGACCGAACCCAAATGGGTGATCTCCATGGGCGCCTGTGCTTCGACCGGCGGCGTGTTTGACACCTACGCCGTGGTCCAGGGCATCGACCAGTTCATCCCGGTGGACGTGTACGTCCCGGGCTGCCCGCCTCGCCCCGAAACGCTGATCGAAGGCATCATGGCCATCCAGCGCATCATCGACCAGGACGGCATGCCTCCCAGGGGTGGCCTGCGTCGCCCGCTGCAGATTGCCATTCAGCCCACCCATCAGGTTCGCCCCCAGCCGGTGAACCTGACGGTCGGTCAGAGCTGATCTGAGCTTCCTTCCAGACATACAAAAACCCTCGTGAACGCCACAGTTTCACGAGGGTTTTTTCATGTCACCATCCGGCTGGCCGATGCATCGCATCGGGCCGGTGTTACAGGTAATAGAGCGAAATGGTGTTGGCCGCTTCGATAATGCCGTAAACCGCCAGCACCACCACAAGCAGGAGCCCGATCACCAGGCCCATCCGTTTGGTCAGATGGAACCAGAGTTCCTCGGCGCCCAGCGTATGCAGACCACGATCCGCGAAGGAGCGCACGGCCAGCTCCGGATCCGGAGCCTTCACACGATGACGTGTCACCCGGCTGGTTCCTGCGTCCTTAAGGAACACCACGAACTGCCTGTTCTTCTCGATCATACTCACTCCCCTGCACTTGCCCATCGGATTTCAGAGGATCAACATCCTCTGCCCCCGGCTGGGCTTGTGAGCCTGTCATCGGTCATGCACCGTGATGACTCGAGGAAAATAATAACACTACCTTGATGGGAGTCGGAACACAGATTCTTCGGTATATACCCTCAAATATGCGGAAAATGTTCCGAGAAATACCCGAGGAATGAGGATATTTTTACCCAGTCCGCACAATCGTTATAAAAAACAGCACCGCGCCTATAGCAACGGTGCTGGTGGGAAGAGAGAGCAACGTAGATGCGTCAAGCCTACCCTTCCTGCCACTCAAGTCAAGACATTTTTCCCCTCGTGGCAGAGGCCTTGCGGGTCAGCTGCGCAGATACGCCAGAGCAATCGATCGCAGTCGTCGCTGCTGGTCCTGTGTCAGGTCGCAGAAGCTCTGAATCCGCCCCCTGCAACCTGAACTGCCGCAGTAGCAGGGCAAGGACCATCCCGGCGCATTCATCGAACTGCTGTAGTCCCACAGCAGCTCTTCTCCCGCAGCAATATCGCGCAGGGCATAGAGCTCCAGCGTCCCGTGGAGAAAGCCCACATTGGGCTCGCAGCTGTGGTTGAGATAGTTATCCAGATACTGGGGCTCGGAGCCATCATGCCCCGGTGCGATGTCCTCCACCAGATAAAGATACGGGCCGATCTGCATGGCCCGCACATCATCGCCCACCTGGGAAACAGGCAGCACTTTTCCCGACATGGTCAGGACATAATCGCCTGTTTTCAGAGGCTCATCCGTGAACACGCCATAGCCATGACTGGCAGCAGGTCGGCGGACAAGCGAGGGAAGCATCCGGGTCATGTCACTGTTTCCTGGCTATGAGCGATCAAGGGGTGTGCGCTGCCGCTGGACATCTGATTTCGTTTTCGAGTATAACCCGACTCAGGGTATCCAGCGTATGGGGACAGCAGGCCACGAAGCGGGCCTGATTAAAATCCCGTCAAACATCACTGGACAACCGCCACGAGTTGCGTTTGAATACGCTTGATGGGCATCGTAACAGCCTGCGTCAGCAGAACTGGCCCGTCTATACGAAAAGAAAGATTCAGGGACTGGGGCCTTCCGCTGGTCCGTCCGGGAGTCAGGCATGGGATGGATGAATTTTGCGCAAGCCGGGGCATCCCCGCCCCCACCGCCATCATCGGAACATTACGTTCCGCCATTGCCCGAACCCAATCCAGATCAACAAGATGATCCTGCCGACCTGATGATGACCCTGATGCCCTGGGGCATCGCCATCATGTTCCATCTGGGCGTGCTGATGCTCGCCTTCTTCATCTCCTGGTCCGTACAGTCCGGCGTTGAGGAAGAAGAAGTGATCATCCCTCAGGCCCGCCTGAGCGCCACGCCCGGGGCTCCGCTGAGCCAGCGACAGACCACCTCCCTCACCCGCAGCACGACCACCTCGACCTCTTCCAGCATCCGACGATCTCTTTCGAATAACGCCAGACAGTCCACCAGCCCGTCCCAGCTCAGCAGTCCGGTGGATCTTTCCTCTGTCTCCATCGGTGCCAGCGCAGGCAGCTCGGGCAGCAGCAGCGATGCATTCAGTGATGGCATCCAGGGCGAAGCAGGCATGAAGGCCACGATGTACGGCTCGGGTGGTAACGCCCGCCGCATCGTCTACATGATCGACGCCTCGGGTTCGCTCATTGGCACGCTGCCTTATGTGATTGTTGAACTCAAGCGATCCATCAGCGAACTGTCCGACAAGCAGGAATTCACGGTCATCTTCTTCCAGGGTGAAGAAGCTCGTGAAGTGCCCCCGCGCGGCCTCAAGCGTGCCACGCAGGAAAACAAGCAGCGCGTCATCCAGTGGATCGACGTCGACTCGCGCAACATGGTGCCCATGCAGCTTTCCAACCCGGTCAAGGCCATCACGCTCGCGCTGCAGTATCGTCCCCAGCTGATGTTCCTCCTGTCCGACAACATCACCGGCGAAGGTCGATACCAGGTGGACCAGCGCATGCTCCTGGCGGATATCGCCAAGGCCAACCGGGGCAACACCAAGATCAACACCTTCCAGTTCCTCTACCCCGACCCGCTGGTCCGCGCCGGCCTCAAGGGCACGATGGAACTGATCAGCGAAAACAGCGGCGGCATCTACAAATACCTCGACGGCAGGGAGCTTGAAATCGAATGACACAGGCAACCCCCTCGCGACACACCATGCGGTATTCCCGAACCCTGCGCCACGCTCTGCTGGCGATGAGCCTGGGCTTTGTCAGCTTCGCGCTGCCCTCCGCTGCGGTGGCCGACGACGTGCAGGCCAACGGCATGTGGGTTCCCAACGTGACGATCCAGACCGTCAGCAAAGGCGAGCTGCAGTACCAGACCAATCTGGGCTCGGACATGAGCATTCCGCTCACACAGGTCCAGGGGATCAAGATTCCCGCGTTCCCTGATCTGTGGGCTGCCCAGGAAGCCATCCTCGCCAAGAACGACGCCGCGGCTGTCCCCCTGCTTCAGAAGGTGGAAGGCCAGGCCCGTCAGGCGTGGCTCAAACATTACGCCGCCTGGCTGCGCATTCACGCGCTGGACCGCGCCGGGCGATCCGTAGAAGCCGTCGAAGCCTACCTGTCGCTCGCCCGCGCCAAACCCGCCGCCGACACGTTCTATCTGCAGCGCCCGCCTCTGAGCTCCCTGCCCAATGCTTCTGCTGCTCAGAAGCAGGACCTGCATAAGCGACTCACCCAGGCGAAATCGGAATTCGATGGCGTGCCTCTGGCAGCTATCGATGCCATGATCGCGCAGCTGGGCACTATCGAAACCCCGGCCCCCGCCCCAGCCACCGGTCAGAGCCCTGCGCCCGCAACGGACAGCGCCGCCCCCAGACCTGCGGCTCCTGCTCCTGCGGCAGTGGTCCCGGTTCCCACGCCAGGCCAGCCTGCTGCGGGGGGCATCGTCGATGCCTCGCAGAAGATCACCAACACTACCGGCGTAGCGATGAGCACCTACATGGCTGCGCCCGATCGTGATGAAGTGTCTGCTCTGCTCTATCAGGGCAAGTGGGACGAAGCCGCGGCCAAGTGCAAGGAACTGCTGGCCGGCCGGGAAACGCGCCTGAGCATGCGTCTGTACCAGCAGGGCCTGGCTCTGCTGCAGATCGCCGAGAAGTCAGGCGATGAGAATACCTACAAGGATGCCGGGCTCAGTTTCTCCCGCAGCATCTTCTACTTCCCCACCAGCGCCGTGGCCGGGCCGGGTCTGGTGGAACTGGCGTACATCCACACGAAGATCAATAGGCCTGACCTGGCGCTGAAGCTGCTGGACAAGGCCCGCCTGCAGGTGGATGAAACCCAGGACCCTGAAATTCACGCCCGAATGGAAAAGATCATTGCCAGTCTCTCGGCACCTGCAGGCAGCGTGCCCGCAGGTGACAACCAGTGACTGAATTTATCTGTCATTAAACACTCCACCGACTTTCACTCTGATTCAACGCCGTTAAGGAGCTTTCCGCCATGCGTTCTGGAATCAAACTCAGTATGACCGCCGCGGTCATGGCCCTGCTGGCTGCCCCGTCTACGCTCATGGCGCAGTCGTCGACCAACAGCAGCAGTGTCTTCAAGATGTTCGTGGCCCCCATCCCCAACAACCCCGACTTCCTGGACTGGCTTGGCGTGTTTCAGGTCTGGTTCCTGATGCTGCTGTCGGTGGTGGCCATGGCGCTGATGATTCAGTTCTATCTCAAGTATCGTAAAGCCAACATCATCCCCACCGATACGCGCAACCAGCTTGAACAGCTGATGAATGAAAAGCGTTACGCCGAAGCCATTCAGTTCGCCCAGGCCGACCACAGCTACCTGAGTAAGGTGGCCCGCGCGTCGCTCACCGAAGCCAGCAACGGCTTTGGCATGATGGAACGCGCCATGGAGGAATCCGCTGATACGGAAACCACCCGCATGCTCCGCCCTCTGGAATCACTCAACATCCTGGCCAACGTGGCCCCGATGATCGGTCTGTTCGGGACGGTGTTCGGCATGATCGTGGCGTTCCAGCGACTGGTGGACATGGGTGGCAAGCCTGACCCGGGCGCACTGGCCGGCGGTATTTCGACCGCTCTGGTCACCACCATGTGGGGGCTGATCATCGCTGTGCCCTCGATGGTGGTCTATGCCATCATCCGCAACAACATCGACGCGGCCACCAGCGAAGGCATTCTGGTTGTCGAAGGCCTGATCAAGCCCTTCCGTCCCAGCCGTAAGCCCACTGCCCCCGCTGGCGGTGCTGCTCCAGTTCCTGCAGCTGGCGCAGCTCCCGCAGCGCCTCGCCCCCGCGCCACGCCCAAGCCCCCTGAAGGCAATCCTCCCGCCTGATAAGTCGGGCCAGACGGAATAACGCCATCGGGCAAGGGAATCTCGCGAACCTGATCTGCCGTTGTCTGCCATGTGCTCAAGGAGCTGATGCGTGTCGAAGGTATTCAAAAAAGGCGCTGTCGCGCCTGAGATGAACATGACGCCGCTGATCGACGTCGTGTTCCAGCTCATCATCTTCTTCATGCTCGTCAATGACATTGTCGGGCAGGAAGCGGTTCAGATGATCGTGCCTCAGCTCACGGACCCCAAGACGCGCGAAGTGGGCGAAATGGAAAGCCGTGTGGTGGTCAACATCGCCCCATCGCCCTACATGCCCGGCGATCGCAAGGGTGACAACGTGCTCAACACCGACGGCCGGGCGGTCCACGTGGTCATCGGTCTGGAGCAGTTCGACATCGACAACCTGGCGGGCATGACAGCGTTCCTGCAGGACTTCAAAGCCAAGTCACCTGATGGCGAAGTGCTCCTGCGAGCCGACGCCGCACTCCGCTATGACAACGTCCAGCCGGTGATGATGGCCATCACCGCCGCTGGTATCAGCAAGATCAATCTCGTGGCCTACATGCCCGACAAGGGTCCTGAAGATCAGGGCCAGTAACGCTTCCGGAAAGATCGCATGAGTACTCCACCGATTGAATCAGGCCCAGGCCAGTCGTTTGTCTTCGCGACAGACGAGCCGACGGTGCACCATGAATCGCCGCGTCAGAAGCGCGACATGGCCCCGGCCAGGATGAACCTGAACCTCACGTCGATGATCGACGTGATCTTCCAGCTGCTGATCTACTTCGTGGTGACGGTCAGCTTCGCTGCGGGCGAAGGTGTGATCGCAGCCAGCCTGCCCGGGCAGGGTCAGGGCGCATCGACCGCTGAACTGCCCAAGACACCGCTGAACATCAACGTCATCTCGCGTGGCCAGTATTCCTACCAGCTGCGCATTGATGGCATCAGCCAGACCCCTTCCGACTTCAAACAGCTGGCTCAGCTGCTTGAACAGATGCAGGACGATCCACAGCGAGGCCGCCGCGGCGCCTATCCGCCTGACAATCCGATCATGATCAAGCCTGATACTGCCGTGCGCTGGCAGCATGTGGTCGATGCGTTCAATGCCGCGCTGAGCGCACGTTACTCCAACATCAGTTTCGCTCAGGCAACGAGCGAATGACACTATCGGCCTGGCGTCGGGTCAGGTCCGCAATGCAGGGAAGAATGCGATGAAACGTAAACTTCACCGATGGCTGACAGCCGGCGTTCTGATGGGTTCTGCCGGTTTTCTGCCCACCAGTGTCGCTCATGCCCAGCTCTCGAACATGGACGTGACCACCCTCATCGAAGGGCTGCGCGCCGAGGGCATGAATGAACTGCTGATGCACCTGGCCCAGACGGAAAACTTCCAGGATCCGATCCTGCGTCAGCAGCTGCTTATCAATCAGCATCTGCTTGCTCAGGACCGCTTCAACACCCTCGCCCAGCAGGCCACAGATGCCCAGGCCGCCGCCGACCTGCGCAGGCAGGGCGCGGAAGAATTCGACAAGGCGCTGAATATCCGTCGGCAGATGATCGCCGACTATCCCAACCATGAACAAAGGCCGATCTGGCAGACCCAGCTGGCCACGCAGCTGCTCAGCGACTATCTGGAAGGCATGAACCAGAACGCCACGCAGTTCCACGAATTCGGCGTGACCACCACCAGGCAGAAGCAGGCCTACGAACAGGCTGTGATCGAAGCGCTGGTTCTTCTTGAGCAGGCCGATGTCACCTTCTTCGAACTCCAGACGCGTCTGGCCCAGCTGCCCGATCACACTGAAAAGCGTGTGAACACCGGGCTCTGGGATCGCATGATGGAGCAGTTCTACAACCTGCGCACGCAGTATGCCCTGGCGCAGGCTCGCTACTACGTCTGGCTGCTGCCTGATGATTCGCAGTACTTCAAGAATCTCGATGGCAAGTTCGGGCGTCAGCGTCGCACGGTGGCAGAAGAGCGTGCCCGCCTTCTTTCCTCGGCGCATGAAGTGCTTGAGAAGCTCAACACCGGGCGCGCCGATGCTAATGGCATCGGCGATGGCACGCGTGCGGTGCTCGCCCGCATCATGGCTGCGCAGGGGGAGGTTGATCCGGCGCTGACGATGATCGATCGGGTCATCAACATGAACCAGCCCAACCTGGTGAGCCTCGAAGCCAGGCTGGCCAAAGCCTACATGCAGGCGAAGAAAAACAACTATCCCGACGCCTACCTCACGCTGGACCAGGCCGCCAGTCACACGCTGGCGACAAGCAACCTGCTGATCCGCCTGCTGGTGACCGACGCCCGTCATCGTCTGCTGCTCGAGCAGGCTGACAAGGCCCCTGCTGCCCAGAAGAGCCAGGCCGTCGCAGCCGCCTATGCGCCTTATATCTCGCTGATGGAAGATCCGGCGCTGGGCGAAATGAGCGTGAGCCTGCGCAACTACATTCAGCAGCGCTGGGCCGCGACAGTTTCTCCGACGACCAATCTGGCCCAGGTTCCCCCGCTGGTGGCCGCTGCGGTTGCGCAGATGCTTCGCAGCGAAGGTCAGAACATGATGAACGAAGCCAACGCGCTCATCGTCAATGGCGAAGAATCGCGTGGCCAGGAACTGGAAAAGCAAGCCCGTCCCAAGCTGCAGCGAGCCATCCAGATCGCGGACACCCTGCTGGCCCGCAGCGACCTGTCTCCTGCAGCCCGCTCTAACGCCATGTATGAAAAGGCGCTGAGCATCTACTTCACCGACAGGCAGAATGTCGCCAAACTCATCGAAGCCGCGGGCATTCTGGTGGACCTGGCCGAGCAGCATCCCGATCAGCCTCGCGCTGCAGATGCACTGGCCAGCGCCATGGGTGGTATTCTTCACCCGCTTCACGATCAGCAGATCGCTCAGGTTCAGCCTGCCTATGAGCGTGCGATGAAGCTGATGGTTGAGAAGTTCCCGGACCTGCCTGTCACGCATCAGGAGCGTCTGTACTACGCCGCGCGAGTGCTGATTCCGCAGGATCTGCAGGAAGAAACCATTCGTGTGCTCGAACCTCTACCTGCCACGCATCGCGATTATTTCCCCTCGCGGGAACAGATTGTCCGCTCGCGCCTTGCCCTGATTCGTAAAGCCGAGGCCGACAAGCGTCCGGCGATGATTCAGGAAGCCATGGCCTTCGCCCTCAACGCCCAGAACGAAGCCACCCAGGCCGTCACTACACTGCAGGGGGATGCCGCTACGCTGGTTGAACACGTGGCCGGCGATCTGCGCATCCTCCGGGCTGACCTGCTGGCTATGGCGGGCAACACCGAGCAGGCCATCGAAGTGCTTCAGAACTTCGAGCAGGATTACACCGCCTATCAGGACCTGATTCGCGAAGCGCTGGGCAAGCGTATTCTGCTTCGCTCCAACACCGGGGCCCTGGAAGAAGTTCAGCGCGAAGCCAGCCAGATGATGCGTTCCTTCCCGGATGATGCGGCGCCGATCATTGATCAGGTGCTCACCGGGATGGATCAGCAGATTGATCAGCTGCGCCACCAGATTGCCCATGAACTGGTCCCATCCATCAAAACCGCCAAGGAAAAGCAGGTCGCCGATATCTCAGCCTCCGCTGAAAAACTGGCACGCATGCTGGTGGACTGGGCCATGGCCAAGGGCTTCAGCGAAGATGAGATGCTCCCCTTCCAGCTGGTCCTGGGTAAGTCGATGCGCATGGCAGGCAAAGCCGATGAAGCCGTCACCTACCTTCAGCCGCTGTATCGCAAGTATCAGAATGAGCTCGATGTGCTGATCGAAATGGGCGAAGCGCTCTACGCCTCGGGCAAGAAGGACAACCTCGTCCAGGCCGGTCAGATCTTCAACACCATCATCACAGGTCTGCCGCCTGAAAATAACGTCTACCCCGCCCCGTGGTGGAACGCATGGATGCGTCGTATGCAGCTGATGGAGAAGCTCGACGAGCAGACCTCCGACATCCCGCTGCGTGTGCGTCAGCTTGAGCAGCTCGACGCTGAGCTGGGCGGCGAGCCTTACAAGAGCGAACTTAAGCGCATGGCTCTGAAGTTTACCCGCTGAGTAATCTGTCCCGATTCGCTTTCATACAGAACTTCAGGTTTCACACTCATCGAACTGCTGACGGTGGTTGTCCGCATCATCAGTCTGCATGAATTCATGCCATATCAACATGGGCCTGGCCCATGAAAATCCACTGTATGTCGAATCGCTGGTTCCAGGCGCTGCGGGCAATCGCTGCCCTGTCAGCTAATGCCTATGGCAATACGCCAGGCGCAGGCTTCTGGCATGGCCCGCCGGTCAACCCGACCCCGGCCACCAGTGCCGCCTGGTTCAGCGGGGGCAACTGGGGCAACTGGGGCAACTACGCCTGGATCGATGGTCATGTGTCGACCATCAAGCCTGAAGGTGCCCGCAACAGCTACATGGCTGCAGGCAACCACCCCGCTAAACGACTCTGAGCCTGAACTTCATCAATGCTGCCCGTTCCAGCCGCCGTCACGCACGGCGGTTTTTTACTTGATGGTGGTCCACCTTTCAGCCCACTCCACACGTCGCTTCATCAATCGCCATCCCGGAACCCTTCCCCGTCGAAGCGACTGTAGTTAATAGGTCTCAGGCGAACCAGACTCACCTCATCCACAATTGAAGATACAATCTCAGCACAGAGGTCAGCCCTTGAACATCAGCATGGCTCTACCATGAGCGAAAAAAACTTGGCAAACAACTTGACAACAGCCAATTTTAATTGGTTTAAAATCATGCTCTTATTTAAAAATTGAACCCGTCACCCAAAAATACAATATGTCTTGCCATCTCGATCTTCTTGCTTACAATGGATGGACCAATCAAAGAAAGAGCCAATCAAGAGTATTAGTACCGAGTTAGTTCAGTCCTGTCTCCATCTCTCGTCTCACCAAATCTTTCAGGGATCGTCAGATGATTAAAACCCCTTATCCGCCGTTCCGCCCTGCAGGCTTCACCTTGATTGAGCTGCTGGTGGTTGTCAGCATCATCAGCCTGCTGATTTCACTTCTCCTGCCTGCACTGGCCCAGGCCAGGAAGTCGGCTGAAAATCTGCAGTGCCAGACCAACCTGCGAGGCATCTCCGTTGGCGTCCATCAGTACGTCGCGGACAACAAAAACGACATGCCCAACCGTTACTACACATCCAGTGAGTTCGGTCTGCATGAATTCATGCCATGGGTATCGAGGATTGAGCCCTATTACATGATCTCGAACCCTCTGCCTCACAGCCCCGTTGATGCCAGAAACTACCCCAAGCCCTGGTACTGCAGTGCCAGCAAGCTCCCGCCCGCTCGTAATATGACCACGGCCTACTGGACGAACTATGCCATCAACATGGGCCTGGCCCATGAAAATCCACTGTATGTCGAATCGCTGGTTCCAGGCGCTGCGGGCAATCGCTACCTCTACGTGCGTGATAACATGCCTCGCTTCGATCACATCATTAACCACTCCAAGACCATTCTGCTGGGTGAATCGCAGTCGACGCTGCTCACGGGCCGCCCGCCCTTTGGAACGCCTCGCGGTTATTTCAACCACTTCCAGGGCACCAGTGGTAATCAAGCCAATGTCACCACGCCCATCGCTGCCCTGTCAGCCAATGCCTATGGCAATACGTCAGGCGCAGGCTTCTGGCATGGCCCGCCGGTCAACCCGACCCCGGCCACCAGTGCCGCCTGGTTCAGCGGGGGCAACTGGGGCAACTACGCCTGGATCGATGGTCATGTGTCGACCATCAAGCCTGAAGGTGCCCGCAACGGCTACATGGCCGCAGGCAACCACCCCGCCAAACGACTCTGAGCCTGAACTTCATTAATGCTGCACGTTCAAGCCGCCGTCACGCACGGCGGTTTTTTACTTGATGCCCGCGTTGGCGAATCAGACCAATTCATCCTAAAATCAGACGAAACACCATCGCCTGCTGCGTCAATAAGCCGCAGGCCCGCCCTCGAATCGCAGGATGCCCCACCATGGAATATCGCAATATCGCAGGAACCGACCTGAACGTGAGCCTGCTCGGCTTTGGCAATTTCATCTTCGGAACCAACTGGTGGGGTGACTACACCGACGAGCAGGGTATCCGCCTCCAGAACCAGGCCTACGATCTGGGCGTGAACTTCTTCGACTCCGCTGCTGCCTATGGCAACGGCCGGGCCGAAAGCCTGCTGGCGGAAACCATCAAGTACGCCGGGCGCGACAATCTGGTGATCTCCACCAAGTTCGGCTACGACTTTTACTCTGATCCCGGCGAGCAAGGCGGCCACCGTGAACGTCGTCAGGACTTCACCCCCAAGTTCCTCCGCTACGACCTCGAACAGTCGCTGCTTCGCCTGAAGATCGACAGCGTCGACCTCTACCAGGCGCACAACCTCAAGCTGCCTCAGTATCAGGATGACCTCTTCGCCGAGCTGCAGAAGCTGGTGGACGAAGGCAAGATCCGCTACTGGGGTATCGCCCTTGGCCCGGCCATCGGCTGGCGTGAAGAAGGTTACGACGCCTTCATCAAGCACAACGCAGCGGTCGTCCAGACCGTCATGAACGTCTACGAACAGGACCCGGGCCGCGAGTTCTGCGAAATCGCTCAGAAGCTCGGCCGAGGCGCGGTCATCGCCCGCGTGCCTACCAACTCGGGCATCCTCGATGAAGAATTCAAGTGCGAAAAGCACCAGTTCCCCTCGCATGACCATCGCAAGTTCCGCGACAAGAACTGGCTGATCTACGGGCTCAAGAAGAACGAAATCCTGCGCCCCTACGCGCAGTCGCTGGGCCTGTCGCTGCGTCAGCTGGCGTTTCGCTGGCTGGCGTCGTACCCGACGATGGCGTCGATCGAGCCTAACCTCATCAACCTGCAGGACGTGCAGGACTTCGCCGCTGCGTGCGATGCTCCGCCGCTGTCGGCCGAGCTGCTGGCCAAGATTGATGAGCTCTACGCCAACGACTTCTACCTCGGTGAAGCCGCCCACCCCTGCGACTGGAAGAGCAGCGTGACGCCTTCGGGTTCCATCCGCAGCAGCTACCAGACGCCGGTGCTGTCGTAATCTGTCGGGCTGCTGCTGTCAGGAGGAAATGATGTCTGCTTCAAGCAATGCCATCCGCATCACGCTGGGTCTGTTCCTGCTGATGTCAGGCGTCATGATCACGGTGGGTTGTACATCCTCGCCCAAAGGGTCTGAGGGGTATTACACGGGCTCAGCCGACTACGACTCAGGCGGCCTGCCTTCCCGCCGGCGTGGCAAGCATGCCGACCCATACCTGCCCACAGGCGGGTACTACATGGACCCCAAGACGGGCAAGCTCAAGTACACCACCAACCCCGAAGAGCTCACCAGCCCCGAGGGAGTTGAGCGCAAAGCCCCATCGCGCGAGCCTTGAGCTGGCGGTGAAGGAATCATTGAATCATGCGTATTGAACACGTCGCGTTTCAGGTTGAGTTTCCGCAGGACGTTGCCAGGTGGTATGCCCAGCAGTTCGGGATGACAATCCGCCGGGCTTCCACGCAGGGCCCGCAGATGCACTTCCTGGCCTGTGATGGCGATCACGTGCTGCTGGAGTTCTACAACAACCCCGCGGCCCCGCTGCCTGACTATCGCTCGATGCATCCCCTGATGCTCCACATCGCCTGGGTCAGTGACAATCTCGAAGCCGACCGCGCCAGGCTCATCGCCGCCGGTGCGCAGGCGTTTGACGAGATCACCACGAGCCCTGCGGGCGACAAGCTGGCCATGCTCCGCGACCCCTGGGGCCTGGCGATTCAGCTGGCCCAGCGGGCCACGCCCATGCTCTGATCGGGCTACCTTAGTAAAAATGCCCTGCAGGTAGTTGGGGTTATTCTTCTTGCCTGAATTGGCCGATGTGACTAATGTCCGGGCAGAGGAACGATCTGCAGACCATGCTGCCACCCCTGCCGCCGGTGAATGAAGGGAGCTCCAGTGGACGATCCGCAGTCCTCCTATCAGCAGGAGTCCGCCACCGACTCGATCAATTCCATGGGCGATACCTTCGCCTATCTGCTGATGGGGCATACCCAGGGCAAACTCAGCAAGGTGCGCTGGTTTCGCACCGACTGGCAGCGTGGCGGTGCTCTGACAGGCTTTGGCCAGTGGGACGATGGCGAGCAGATTCAGGAAGTAGTCGTCAAGCTGCCTGTGCCCCCGGTCGAACGCAACTGGCTCATCCACGCACAGAATTTTGAGAATGTCAGCCCGAAGCTTTTTGCCCATGGCGACAGCCTGGGCGGGTATGACCTGGCATGGGTCATCATGGAACGCATGCCCCACGGCCCATTGAATCATCACTGGCAAGGCCGGGAGTTTGATCTGCTCGTCGAAGCCCTTGGTCGTTTCTACGCCGCCGGCGAGCATCTGCCTCTGACGGGCAGGCCTGACGGACGCAACTGGCATGATATTCTCCAGCGATCCCGCGATCAGCTGCATAAGCAGTCCATCCCGCAGTCGCAGCGATGGTCAGCAGCGCTCAAGCAGGCGCATCGCAAACTCGACCACTGGTTGGAAATCTGGAACCAGCGCCCCATCACAGGCTGGTGTCATGGCGATCTGCATCTGGGAAACGCGATGACGCGCATCCCGGCGCCCGATGGTCCTGCGGTGCTGCTCGATTTCGCCCAGGCCCGGCCGGGCCACTGGGTGGAAGACGCCATCTACTGCGAACATTTGTTCTGGGCCCGCCGCAGCCGCCTTGGCGACCGCAAGCTGTGCTCCATGCTCGCCAAAGTGCGCAAGCATCATCACCTGCCCGTAGATGCCGACTGGCCTCGTCTGGCCACCATCAAGCGCAAGCTGCTGGCGATGAGCACGCCGTTGAAGCTGCTGCATGATGGGGATATCTCAAATCTCAACGCATGCCTGGAAGTGCTGGAGAGTGAGCAGGCGTAAACTTCCCTGCTCGTCATTCTCGCGCAGGCGGGAACTCAGCTTCAATTCATTTGCTGGGCGCAAGATGGGTGGATACCTGCTTTTGCGGGCATGAGGGCGAGGGAATTTAAGCTAAGAAGGATGCAGGGAACACTGCGTCATCAGAAGCGTGAACATCAACGTCACGCATCACGTGCGCACAATTATCCCAACACTCACTTCGCACTCACCGGCTCACGCTGGGCGTAGATCGGTACGCGAGTGATGCGTGAAGACAGGCGGGTCAGCAGTTCATAGCAGTGCGAGTTGGCCAGCTCGGCCAGTCGAGGCAGCGCGCAAGGCGAAGTCGGATCGTCGCTGATCAGATCCACCAGCGTCCCCACGGCAACATTGGGAATATCCGTCAGGTCGACGACGATCTGGTCCATATTCACTCGGCCGCGCACAGGCGCTACTGCTGCCCTTCCGCCGACGCTCAGCTCTGGCAGCGCCACGACTGACTTACCCGACAGCGCCAGCGGATAGCCATCGGCGTAGCCCACGGGAATGACGCCCAGCACGCTTTCGCGCGGGCAGGTGTATGTGCTGTTGTAGCCCACCTTCGCACCAGCCGGGTAGCGCTGGACGTGATTGATTCGGCTGCGCCAGCGGACAATGGGATGCAGTTCGGTCATCTCGCCGATGATCTGCCCGCCCTGCAGCAGGTCAGGCCCGTAGCCATACAGCCCCAGCCCGACACGGACCATTTCACGATGGAACTGCCTGTCGCGACAGGTGGCAAAGGTGTTGGCAAGATGCGTGATAGTGTCGGCGGGAATTGCTTCGGCGTGACTGGCGATCAGTGCATCGAAGATTTCCCGCTGCTGATCGGCCATGCCTCCAGCGTCGTCAGCGCTGGCCAGGTGGCTGTAGATGCCTGCGAGTCGCAGATAGCGCACGCCATTGATTCGATTCAGCGCCAGGGCAAACTGCTCGGCGTTCAGGCCGGAGCGCGACATGCCGGTGTCGACATGCAGATGAATGGGCATCGTGCAGCCGAAGGTAGTTCCGATCTTGAGGATCTGCTCGATCTGCTCCAGATCGTGGACCGCCAGGTGAAGCCTACCCGTAACCGCAGCGCGATAAAGAGCATCGGTGCGCACCAGCTCGCGCATGGGAGCGAAGACCAGAATCGGGCAGCTCATGCTCACCCGCAGCAGGTCCGCTGCCTGGGCGGGCGAATAGACGGCGAGCATGTCCACGCCCTTGGATACCAGTCGCTGGGCAATGGTGGCAGCGCCCAGGCCGTAGGCGTCGGCTTTGACCACTCCACAGAGCATGGGCTGGCGAGGCGGCTTGATCCCGGCCTGGCTGGCGGCCGGGGTGACCGGCCGGGCAAGCACCTGCCTGAATGCCTGAATGTTCAGATCCAGACGGGTAAGGTTGACTTCAATCCAGCTGGATTCACTCGTACGTACCAGTTCGACCACGTCAGGCCTTTCCAGAGTCGGCTTGGCAGCAGAAGCCTTGAACTTTCTCAGGTCCTATTTGTAACACACTGCGCCGGCTCATAGAATAATCGAATTCCGTTGATTGCAGGCCACGGGCGTGTCAAGCCCCCCGACCGCCTGATCCTGTTTATCGCCTGGCGTTGTGTCAGTCTGAATCAGGCAACAGTTCAGGCTTGCACGTTGGCCTTATCGACCAGTCAATGGATCGATGACCAATTTCGGCCTTCCGGCCATCTCGAATCGTCTGTAGTTTCACTGGAAATCATCGCACACATATGAGCGAAATCTTCGACCAATCCAAGACCTTTTCCGACCTTCAGCTCAATGAAGCACTGCTCCAAGGTGTCACTGAAGCGGGCTTCATCAATCCCACCGCCATTCAGGCGCAGCTGATCCCCCCGATCCTGGCGGGTGCCGATGTCATCGGCCAGGCCAAGACCGGAACGGGCAAGACCGCTGCGTTCGGCCTGCCCATCCTCAACGCGGCCAATCCTGAAGTGCCCATGCAGGCCCTGATCCTGGTCCCCACCCGCGAACTGGCTGCTCAGGTCGCCGGCGAGCTGGACATGCTGGGCAAGCACACGCCCATCCGCGCCACGTGCATCATTGGCGGTGAATCCTCGCGTCAGCAGATTCGCTCGGTCAAAGATGGCGGCCACATCATCGTGGGCACACCCGGCCGCGTGATGGACCTCTACGGCCGGGGCGAGATCAACTTCAACAACGTCGCCTATGTCGTGCTCGACGAAGTGGACCGTATGCTCGACATTGGCTTCCGCGAAGACATCCGTAAGATCCTCAAGTCGATCAAGCGCGAGCACCAGACCATCTTCGTCTCGGCCACCATGGACGAAGACATCGAACGTCTGGCCCGCACCTACATGAAGCCCGACGCGCAGAAGATTGTCACCTTCAGTGGTTCGCTCACGGCTTCGCTGGTGGATCAGAAATATCTCACCGTTGAGCCCTGGGATAAGAAGCAGCTGCTGCTTCACCTGCTCAAGCACGAAAAGCCCGAAGCCACGGTGGTCTTCTGCCGCACCAAGGCCACAGTGCATCGCACCTATCAGTACCTGCGCGATCATGGCATCGACGCCCGCGAAATCCACGGCGACCTGGCCCAGGCCAAGCGTACCCGCGTGATGAACACACTGCGTGAAGGCAAGCTGGCTGTGCTGGTGGCCTCCGACCTGGCCGCCCGTGGGCTGGATATTGATCACATCACGCACGTGATCAACTACGACCTGCCTGAAGATCCTGAGCTTTACATCCACCGCATCGGCCGCACGGCCCGCGCGGGTCGCAAGGGTGTGGCCTGGACGTTCGTCACCCGCGATCAGGGCCAGCTGCTGACGGAAATCGAAAAGCTCGCCGGCGTGGAAATCTTCAAGCTCGATTACCCCGACTTCGTCCCCGGCCCGATTCCGGAAGACGTACGGATGGAGCGCAGCCGGGAGTCCATCAAGCGATCCGACCCGCAGCAGACCCTGGCCAGCCGCGCTGCCCCCACCGGTTTCGAGGACAAGACTCCGGAAGAACTGGCGGCGATGTTCCCCGGCGGGATCATCCCCAAGAGCCTTCCGCCCCGCACGCTGGGGAGCAAATTCCGCACGCGCAAGCGCTGAGTTCCACGCGATCACAACGATCAATGAAAAAGCCCTGGTTCACTGAACCGGGGCTTTGTTGTTTGTTGGGTTGGTGAGAAGCAAAGGGAGTCTGGATCAAAAACGAGAGGGTTACTCCTCGTCGTCATCCAGCAGTTCTTCGCGCTTGTGAAGCTCCCGGCCGGTGGACTTCTTCCTGCCTCGGCTCGCTTCTTCCTGCTCCTTGAGGATGCGCTGAAGCTCGGAGGGATCAGCTTTGGCGTCCCCTTCCTTGACCGGCGCATCGAAGGCCAGCGGAGCGGTGGGCTTGTCGGCCGGGTTGGGACCATGCAGGACCAGACGCGTCAGTCCGGGCTGATTGAAGAACGCCGCCGACATCGCACGGCTCAGGCCATGGCTGGCGTTCATCAGCGTGGGAGCGCGGTAATGCAGGCCCTGCGAATATGAGCCGGGCCCCACCAGACTTGGCCAGGGCAGATTCAGCACCCCGCCTGTCGGATGCCCGGTGAGCAGCAGGTCGAACTGACGGTTACTGGCCCACTCCAGATGATGCGGATAGTGCGACAGCGCGATGCTGAACTGGACCGTCGTACCCATCGGCGCCTGCGTATGTTTTGCAGTCCAGGGCCGCTGCGTACCCATGATCAGCAGGTTCTTGCCACGAATCGGCGCGACGATGAAACGCTGGCCGATGTCGCGCCAGCCTGTCATTTCCATCACGTCACGGATCTCATCTTCCGCGCCGCTGGAATAGTCATGGTCGCCCAGCAGGTAGTACTTGCCAAGCGGAGCCTTGAGCTTGCCCAGCACGTTAGGCAGCCAGCGCACGCGGGGAGACTGGCCCACGATGTCGCCTGTCAGTGCGATGATGTCGGGACGCATCTCGGCGGCATACTCAATGACCTTCTCAAAGAAAGGCCGATTGGGTGTGTAAGCCAGATGCAGGTCGCTGATATGCAGGATCGACAGACCTTCCCATTCCTCAGGCAGACGATGCAGACGCACCTGCTCTTCCACCACCTGAATGTCGAAGATCCTGTTGGCAGGCAGCTTGCCTACCAGATCGGACAGACCGGGCTGGCCATCCTTAGGCTGGCGCAGATCCGGATGCAGAGGCAGCATGCGTGGCACGCGCGAGACAAGGGCCTTGGGATCATCACGCATGGCCCGGCGGATCCACACACCCAGTGATGACACTGCTGCGAGGATGCCCAGGATAATCAGCACCCAGCCATAGGCAGGCATCTGGCTCCATGTGCCATCCTGCAGGATGCGTGGACCGCGATAGCCCAGGCCATACCAGAGCGTTCCCGCCGCCAGCAGCCACATGCCCCAGGCCCAGATGACCAGCCACGTCCACTTGCGGACGGTGTTGGCCCGCAGGGACTGAAAATCGAGCAACAGGCGCAGAATAGCCATGTAACCAGCGATTGCCAGCAGCAGAACACAGGTGTTAAACGCAACAAACAGTGAATCGCCAATGAGTGCGTAAATCATGAACTCTCGTCTCTTCTCCAGCCGGTGCGCACGAGCTGCGCCAGGAATCGCAGCTGCAGGGACAGGACCTGCATCATACAAAGAATTCTTTTTTACGATAGTGTTTTATCGCCCTACAATGGGCATGTTTATAGGGTCCATCCTTCGGAGTTTCTATCTTGCGCGACAGCCGAATCAATAAACTGGCCAGTGTCATCGTCAACTATTCCACCGGGGTCAAGAAAGGCCAGCTGGTGCGTATCAGCGGCGACCCCATCGCCATGCCCCTTCTGGAAGCCATTTACGAAGAGACGATCCGCGCCGGGGCCCACCCCGTGCTGCGTCTGTCTCCCGAATCCTGCCATGAGGCCTTCCTGGAACTGGCCAGCGAAGAGCAGCTGATGTATCTCAACCCCCTGCTCAAGCATGAAATTGAAACCATTGACGTTTCCATTGGCATCTGGGCTGAAACCAACACCAAGGGCCTGTCGCGTATCGACGCCCGCAGGCAGGGGCTGGCCTCCTCGGCCCGCAAGCCCATCCTCAAGACCATGATGGAACGCGCGGCTCTGCCCGCCAGCGACCCGCGCAAGCTCCGCTGGTGTGGCACGCTCTACCCCACCCTGGCCAGCGCTCAGGATGCGGAAATGTCACTGCGTCAGTACGCCGACTTCGTCTTCAACGCCGGCTTCCTGAATCTGGAAGACCCCGTAGCCGCCTGGAAGAAGGTCCACGAATCGCAGGAAAAACTGCGGGCCTACCTGCAGGGCAAGCACGAGCTGCGATTCCAGAGCCCCAACGGAACCGACCTGACTGTCAACGTCGAAGGCATGACCTGGATCAACTGCTCCGGTCACGAAAACTTCCCCGATGGCGAAGTCTTCACCGGCCCGAATCTCAATGCCCGCGATGGCGGCGTCAATGGCATCGTCCACTACTCCTTCCCGGCCGTGCACAATGGGCGCGAAGTGCATGACATCACCCTGCGCTTCGAAAAGGGTAAGGTCGTCGAAGCTCACGCCTCCAAGAATGAAGACTTCCTGCTGGAAATGCTCGATCAGGATCCGGGCGCTCGCTTCCTGGGCGAGATCGCCATCGGAACCAACTACAACATTCAGGAATACTCGCGCAATACCCTCTTCGACGAAAAGATCGGCGGAACCTTCCACGCTGCGGTCGGCGCGGGCTATCCGGAATCGGGCAACACCAATGAATCCGGCCTGCACTGGGACATGGTCTGCGACCTTCGCCCCGCCAAAGGTCAGTCCACCGGCGGAACCATCACGGTTGATGGCGAAGTGATCTCCCGTGATGGCCAGTTCCTCTTCGAAGGCTGGCCCGGCCGATGAGGATCTGATCCCCACTTTTTTCGTCAATGAAATCCTCGACTCGAGGGATGAACGTCCAGGCCCAGGTGACTTCCACACCTGGGCCTTGTCGTTTAAAAGCTCTGCTCCGGCTGGACGGATTCTGTAACAACCATGAACTTGTCATGTGAGTTGGTGATCGACACATCCCCACGGGCTGCCAGCTCCGCCAGGCGGAGTCGATTGTCCATCAGCATTCCGAAATCTTCCGCGACCAGACGACGGAACTTCTGGAGAAGCCACGGGCACTGCTCTGGCTGCTGCAGCTCACCATGATGCATGATGGTGTCTCCCACATGGAACAGCCAGCCTGTCTGCGTTCGGATCGCCACGCCGCAGTGGCCCGCTGAATGGCCGACCAGCGGAATAAGCAGCAGCTCGTCTTCCAGCCCATCAATGGCTCGCACATTTTCAAAGCCCATCCATGCTTCGCCCTGAGGTGGATGTTTCACCCAGCGAGGCTGATGGGCAATCTGGTGCGCGTGATAGCGAATCGTGTGAATACGACAATCCCCGCAAGTGGCAGCGTGATGTTCTGCATCACTGACATGGACCATCGCATGGAGAAAATCCGCCAGTCCCCTGCGTGGTCGTGATCCAGATGCGTGCAGATGATGTGTCGGACATCTTGTGGATCAAACCCCAGGCTGCGAATCTGATTCACCGCAAACAGCGAAGGATCAAGCTTCGGAGCCATCAGCAGTCGAGCAGGGAGATTCTTCCAGAGTCTGAACTGCTGGTGGTCTGCATGTCCCAGCCCGGTATCGATGAGGACCAGTCCTCTGCGGGTTTCGACGAGCAGGCATCGACAGATCAGGCAGGCTCGTGTGAACAAGGAACCCTGGCCATGAATCAAGCGACTCCCCAGCGGGCAGAAACAGCCACAGCTCAGTGAATGGATGCGCATAAAAGCATTGTATGAAGTGTCATACCTGAAAATTTGCTGTTTCCGCCAATCGTTTCTCTCCAGCCCCTGCTGTCGCATTAATTTCGCAAGTCACTACAGGAAGAATATGATTGACTTCCCATCTACAGCGCTGTAGATAAGTGTTATGTCAACATTGGGCTCATCCAGACCCGTGACTCTCAAGCAGGTGGCTTCTGCTGCCGGCGTGAGTTATTCCACTGCGGGACTGGTCCTCAACGGGCGAGGGAATCAGGTCGGGGTCAAGAAGGAAACCCAGCAGGCCATCCTCGAAGCCGCCAGGCGACTGGGATACAACCCCAGCAGCATCGCCCGTGGCCTGTCTGGCAAGCGAACGCAGACCATCGGCATTCTCTGGTCGGGTGGAACTCCGGGGCTGAGCACCCCTATCTCCCGCCTGTTTGCGCGTGAAGCCATCCAGCGGGGCTACAACGCCCATATGGTCGAAAGTTTCAGCGATCCGCAGATCATCAAAGCCACGCTGCGCCAGTTTCAGCAGCAGCGCATTGATGGCGTGATCATCCAGCTGCACTTTCAATCGCAGGACACCTGGAATGAACTACTGACGGACAAAAATCTCCCGGCATTGATCCGCACCTTTCCTGCTGCGGTCGTCGCTGGAAACAAGCTTCTGCATCCGACTATCGATCAGGTTCTGCAGCCCATAGGCGAGGAACTGGGACAGGCACTGGACCATCTGGCTACGCTGGGCCCCATCAAACCGGCGTTTGCAGGTGATCTTGGAACTAACCCTGAAAAACTAAGTGAGCTCATCGTTCAGCTCAAGAAGCGTGGCTATCCTGAAAAATCGCTGCTGAAGTTCAACTGCCCCATACCAGGCAGACAGAGCCCGGACATCCCCTGGGCTACGCTCATTGACGATCTTGCAATGAAAATCAAAGCTGCAGAATGCAATCTGGTCATTTGCAGCAGCGATGAGCTGGCAGCCCCCCTGATGCTTCACCTGCAGGCTATGGGCATCAACATCCCTCAGCAGATCAGGATCATTGGCTACAACAATCTTCCCCTGTGTGAATATCTGCAGCCCTCGCTGACATCGATCGACCGTGATTACCCGCGTGTCGTCCAGGCGGCCTGCTCGCTATTGTTCAACCGTCTTGAGAAAGGGAGTGATCTTCCTCCCGCGACCATCACGGTTCCTTCATGTCTGTTCTTGCGTGCTTCGACGGGACTCCCTTCGCCAGCGAAGCAGGACAAAGCCGGCCGACCTTCGAAATGATTTAAACCTGTCACGTCCTGCGACGTGATGACTGCCTACTGATCTAAGGATGCTCTGACATGTCTTACTGGCGGACACTGCGTATTTTCTCACTCCTGGCTTTGCTGCTTTGCGCTTCTGCAGCGCATGCCGCTGAGATTCCACTCCATCCGCAGGGGCTTGATGAAATCAAGCAGATGCGCACGGTGCTTGATGGCTATCGTCAGTCTGCCCTGCAGTCCGGCCAGTATGATGCTGCTTTGCACGCAGATATCACCCGTCAGCTCGATGCATTGACCATTTCGCTTCGCAGTAAGCTCGAATCGCGTTACGCCCTTCCCAAAGATGCAGCAGATGTACGCAAGTACCTGCCTGCCGACGCAGTGCTTGATGGCAGCGTCGATTACAGCGCTCAGATTCAGAAAGCCCTTGATGAAAACCCCGTCGTCATCCTCACCGGCAGCGGTGATGCGAAAAAACCCGCCATCTATGGTGTAAAGACTGCAGAGGGCAGCCCCACGGCTTTGAATGTCCCAGCGGGTCACATCCTGCTGGGCTCACCCGACGCCATCCTTCGGCGCATCCCCTCGCGCGGGCGTACTGTGATCGTGGGTAATGGGGGCATGGTCATGGGCCTGATTATTGATGGCAACAAGAATGCACACTGGCCTGAGTTTCAGAACCTGGGCAAGATTCAGGGTTCGGGCATCATCCTGACCAATGACGCTGCAGCCATCGGCTGTACCATCTATGACCTGCCAGGCATCGCCTTTGCCACCTACAGCCATCGCAACGTCTTCTGGAAGAACGTGGCACGCAACGTCGGCTACATCGACCTGAAGTACAACGCCACTTTCTACCAAGGCCGATGGGATAACGACTCAGGCGACGGCTTCTACGTGCGTGGCTATGGCAACCTCGTGCTCGACTGCGAAGCCTACGACTGTTTCCGCTGGGGTTACACCACCTGTCACGAAAATTCCGGAACAACGACGTACATCAACTCCACGATGCACAACACGCTCTATCGCACCTATGGCTTCATCGATCTTGAGGACTGTAAGCACGACCCCATCGGAACCATGGTCATCAACATGCGCGCCACACAAGGCTCGCTGACCGTTGCAGGCACGAACAACGCCATGCTCTTCAACAGTGAATCAGGCAGCTTCGTCGGCTGGAATGCCAATGATCTGTTCGTCGCAGGCTCCAGAACACATGGCGGAGGCATGGGCATCGGCGGATGGACCTCCGCCCGTAACGCTCAGGTCCGAGGCGGAAACAACCCTGTCTACCTGGGTAACACCGTTGTCAAAGCCACTGCCAGTTCTGGCATCCCCTCCATCTCTGACTGGTCACTGAGCATCTTCTCCAGCGATGGTAAAGGCCTGGCCGCAGGTAACGTTCTCAAGGAATATGAAGGCCCCGCAGGCAAGGGCACAGGCTTACAGTTGGATCAGGTCACTCACGCCAACAACACTGTTGAATATGGCAGCTGGATCGAATCGACCTCAGGCAACACTGAAGAACGTATCAACGCTACGGACGCCATCCGCACCCGCGCGATGCGCACCTTCAACGCCCAGATCGCCGACATCGCCGGCTCGCTGGGAGCCAAGGGCAACATCACCCGCGTGATCTTCCCCCGCCCACAAGCTCAGTTCATCCAGGACAAAGCCAACGTCGGCGAAAAGGAAGCCTGGTTCAAGCCTGAGAACAAGCCCGCAGATGACAAGCTCAAACCCATCTTCTTTGGCGAACACTGGGACCCGCAGCACGGCTACTACGAAGGTCACGCCTGGTACTTCACGACCTTCCAGATCACCGAAGACGACTTCCATGGCTGCGATCAGGTCTATCTGCTCTTAAGCGGTGTGGACACTGAAAGCAAGGTCTACATCAACGGCCAGCAGGTGGGCATCACCAATGTGTGGAATAAGCCTTTCCTCCTGGAGATTCCCCGCGCTACCCAAGGCCCGATCAAGTGGGATGAGAACCTGCTCAACAACCTGACGATCCACGTCTTCTCGCCTCAGGGCATGGGCGGCGTATATGGGCAGGTCGCTCTGGTTCTCTCCTCGGGTAAGGAGCCCATGGGCAAAGCTGCTGGAGCTGCTGTGCCCGCGGGTGACGCCAAGCCTGTCTCGACTGCCAGGCCGGCTGTCGCCAGCCCCAAGGGCATCTCGGCTGATCTCACGCAGGTCCGGGCCATCCGTCAGTTTGAGACGAACAAGAAAGTCTGGGCTCGCGATGGCATCGGCGCGGAGCTTCGCGCGGAAGGCGCGTTCCTTTCCAGGGAAGTGGCAGGTCCTGGCCTGTATCGCGTGACTTTTACTGTCGATGAGTCCGACCCCAAGTTCCAGTATCACGTGCCCCAGTTTCTCTTCCTGTTCCCCGATGCCGAGAAGGTCCGCGGAACCACGGCTCTGCGTGATCTGGGGCAGGCTTACTACGGACTGACCTGGTTCCCCTCAGGTGAAATCCGTCTGTTCCGCTTCGATCCTGAAACCCGAAAGGAAGCGATCCTGGCCAAGTGGCAGAAGCCCGGTCCAACCAGCCCGGCCAGGTACACCAAAGATGCCCCTGCCAGGCTGATTGTTGAACTCCCCCCTGCGGGCGGTCAGATCAAGCTTTACTTCGGTGTGGATGAACCCAGGGCCCAGCCTGACGCCACGCTGCTGCTCCCGGGCGATGCCCCTGCCGCAGGAAGTTTTGGATTCCATAACCCCAAGTGGTTCTCCACCGTAACCGTCAAGGAACTGCATTTCACTCCTGCAGGCAAGTAAGTATCCAGCCCTGATTACTGCCTGCACAGTCGATTGTTTGAAACCGCCATCAAAGGATTGAACATGTCTACACTGATTCACAAACGAAATGCCAGCGGCTTCACACTCGTTGAACTGCTTGTGGTCATCTCCATCATCGCGCTGCTGGTTTCGCTCATGCTCCCGGCGCTGGGCAAAGCCCGCGAGCAAGGCCGAAAGACCCTCTGCATGAACAACGAACGCCAGATGGGTGTAGCCCTCATCAACTACGCGGGGCAGTACAAGGAATATCTCCCTTACGCCTCCAACACGGCAGGTATGCATGCATCCCCCGTGACGCTGGCAGCTGGACTGGTGGTCCAGAATCCGTTCCTGCCTCATACGCGTCAGAACAACTATGGGTGGACGGAAAGCATGTACTGCCCTTCCGACCCGAACCTGGATGCCTACATTGCCAGCAACTCCTACCCCCTGAGTTACCGCTACCGCCAGACTCACAACGGTTCAGCAGGCCCCACCTATTCCACGCCTGCCACAGGTCAACAGATGAGGTTGGGCTTCAGCCACGTGAAATATCTACGCTTCCTGGTCCTGGAGCGTTACGCTACGCTCGAAGCAGGCAGAAAGTTCAACACACCTGGCAAAACACAATCTTTCACCGGAACTCGCTTCTCCTACCCGGACAACGTCAGCTTCCAGACTTACTGGCATGTCGGGGCCAAGGGAGGCAACACGCTCTACGAAGATGGCCACGTCAAGTGGGTCGCCTTCGAACAACCCATCGGCGGGCCAAGGTAAAACCTCTCGCCCCCATCAAACACAACGACGACAGGATCACACCTGTCGTCGTTTTTCATTGGGTCATACGAATCGCCCAAAAGACGTGGACGTTTGATTGTCGTTCCCATCCTGGACAGTGGGTTTTCAGTGGGACGCGCGTCCCGCTGAAAGAAAACCTCATGTAGACAATGTCAGGTCAGATTGTTCTAGCGTGATTCCAGAAATACGCCCGTGTCGCAGGCAGCATCCAGAAGAAGATCATCGGCAGCGCAAACGGCGCGCAGCAGCAGCCCAGGAACGCCAGAGCGATCACACCCAGGCCATAGAACCATTTAGCTGGCGATCGCGGGATCAGGAACATCACACCCGGGATGATGAAATACATCAGCCCCATGATGATGAACATGATGCCCAGCTTCAGAATGTCGTCGATGGTCTGAGCCCCGCTTGAGGGCTGCATGGCCGACTGCTGCTGCGTGTTGAGCACGGCCTGTGGATCAATTCGACACCACACGCCGATGACCAGGAAGTACAACCCTACCAGCATCAGGCCGATGTTGAAGGCAATGAATCCGTACCACGCGCGAGGCGTCGCGGGCGGCTCGTTGTAGCCCTGCCACTGCTGCTCAGGCGACGGGAAACTGCCATAACGCTGGGGATCGTAAGGCGGCTGGCTCGGATCACCAGGCGGAGGATTGAACTGACTCATGGAACATCCGTCGCAGAAGGATTGGCGTTAAGCACATTCAACTCGATACCACGCACAGGCTCATCAGCAGCCTGTGATTCACCGGACTGCTGATGCAGCTTCTTCACGCGCTGGGTGGACCAGTCCTGAATCTTCAGGTCAGGCGAATCGGCCCCGTCCTGAATACGGATGATGTGGTATCGATTGTCACGCTGCGCCGGAGTGAAACCTGCATTGCGGATGAGCCTGCAGATGACAGGCTCGCTCAGGCAGTAGGTTGTCCCGGCGGCGGAGACGACGTTCTCTTCCATCATCACGCTGCCCATATCGGTGGCGCCATAGAACAGAGCCAGCTGACCGATCTTGGGCCCCATGGTCACCCATGAGGAACCGATGGAGTGAATGTTGTCCAGGAACAGTCGCGAAATGGCCTGCGTGCGAAGGTAGTCGGTTGCGCCCGAGGAGCGCAGACGTCGGCCGGCCATGTCCGCCGGTCGGCCAAGAGCCAGTTCATCACCGGGGAAGGGAATGTCCTGCGACAGGTCCCACTCAGGCAGCTTGCCCAGCGGTGTGTTTTCCCGCTGGAAAGGCCAGGCGATGAAGCTCACATAACGGCCGGGCAGCTTGCTGGCGATGGCATGGTCCTGCGCCTGGCGGATGCGATGCATGTGATCGATGCGATCCATCACGCCTTCAATGTGGCCGAACATCATCGTCGCGCTGGTGAACATGCCCAGCTCATGGGCAGCAGTCATCACCGCCAGCCACTGGTCGCCGGTGGCCTTGCCCAGACCGATGCGCTTACGGACATGTGGTGCGAAGATTTCTCCGCCGCCGCCTGGCAGCGAGTCGAGCCCTGCGGCCTGCAGTCGCTTGAGGATCACGCGCAGCTTGGCGTGCCAGACATCGGCAGGCAGCGTGTGGCCCTTGCCAGGATTCGTTTTCGGGAAGCCTTCGAGATCGAAGACCGCGACAAACTCCACCACTTCAGGCGGCGAGAAGCCGTGAATGTGCACCTGCGGGAAGCGGGCTTTGATGCCCCGGAGCATGTCCTCGTAGAAGTCGATGGGCAGCTCGGGGTGCATGCCCCCCTGCAGGAGAATCTGCGTTCCGCCAATGTCCACCAGTTCCTGAATCTTCTTGTGAAGCTGCTGGGTGCTCAGCGTGTAGGCATCGTGATCGCCCAGATCGCGTTTGAAGGCGCAGAACGTGCAGTTGGCCGAGCAGACGTTGGTGTAGTTGATATTGCGGTCGATAACGTAGCTGCGAATGTTCGAGCTGACGTTGGGAATGCCGCATTCATCGAGCATGCGGTTGGCCATGGCGGTGGACCATCGGCCAAGGTCATGCATGGAGGCATGGTCATAAAGCCACAGCGCCTGCTCGGGCGACAGACGAGCGCGGCCGGCGACGACAGCGTCGATGTCCAGATCGGCAGGCCAGGCTTGAGGAGTACTGATCACGTCAAATACCTTCTGATGAATCCAATGACAGGCAGGATCGCCTGTGGCCCATTGTACAATCAATCCGCAGCCATGAAGGGAATCAGGGTCCACGGAATCCTCAGCAGACGACGCTGCCTCTGACAGCAGGTCATTCAATAGCGCATCGCCAACGTAGCTCTGCTGCCAAAACAAAACAAAACAAGCTCGTGGGGTTGCCACAAGCCTGTTGAATCAACACACAATTGAATGGGTTATCGCACGCCCCTGGAAATTGCCAGCACGTGGTTCACCACCAGTCGGCGGGCAAACTCAGGCGTGTAGCCGAAGATGCGCCAGTGGTCCAGCCCGGCCAGACCCGCGGTGATGTCCTCATTGGAGAACACAATCGCCACGCGACCATCCACTTCCACGCCCATCAGACGAGGCGTATTGCCACGCCCCGTGCGAAGCAGCAGGAACTTGCGGAACTTCACGAAGCGGTTTTCCGTCCCGCCCAGAGGCTTGCCATCGATGATGGCGTGATCGTTGGCCAGGGGAACCAGCGAAGCATCAGGCATGATGGCTTTGAGGAATTCATTAGCTTTGGCGGAAGCCTCGGCCGAGCCACCAGCAGCATCAATCCACAGCGTCCCGCCCTGCTTCACCCAGTTGCGGATGGCGGTGGCTTCTTCGGCGCTGAGCTTGCCATCACCCGTGGTGGTCAGGAATGCCATCTTCTGCTGATTGCTGAGGCGGCCTGCAGGCAGTTCCGCTTCAATCTGCAGGTTGATGTCATGCTGATTGGCAACGATGTTCGCCAGCTGGGTCAATGCGCCAGGCTGGGGGTCGAAGTTGCCATCGTGCTTGAGTCTGGCCACACGCACCGTGTTTCCCGGCGAACGGGCAATGCGGGGCACATAGTTCGATTCCATCCTCTTACGGCGGGTGTTCATGCCTGTGCTGTAGAGGAAGATGTTGGACAGAGCATTGAAGCTGTCCGCCCCGCGGCCGTAGGGGTCATTGCCCTGCAGGCCCGCCCCCAGGTCGGTAAGGAACTCGATCACCACCGGCCTCATGCCATCATCGTAGATACGCATCGGCGCGTTACGAATGGGCATGTGGATAGTCATCAGGGGGTGGTCGGCCGGTGCGCGGTCGATGACGGTCAAAGGCTTCTTGAATTTCGACGTGAGCTTGGCCATCAGATCGCGCACCGTCACAGCCGAGTCGCCGGTGGTCTGGTCGCGGTTGATGACCAGCGTGCCCCCGGCCTGCAGGTACTGGAACAGGTTATCGACCTGCTTGTCGGTAAAGGTGATGCGCGAATCCGTACTCAGGTAGAGAATGGGGCTTTCGATCAGCTCATACACAGGCTGATCGAGCTCGACGATCTGCCAGGTGACCGACGTTTCGTAGAGATCACTGACGAAATCGACGAAGTTCCACATGTCGTGGGGCTTGGCATTCCACGCCGCGTCGAACAGCCTGCCCTGCGCATTGCCCGGTGCCACCTGCGATTGATCCACACGGATCTTGCTGATGGCCAAGGGGTCGTGAGCTTTGCCCAGATACAGCAGCGAGAAGCCCGTGGAGAGGAGCCTGCCCTTGTCGCCGGCCCAGGTACCATCGGCGGTCTGCTCATTGAGCATCGTCGCAGTGATCTGACGATACCAGTCGACCTTGTTGAAGGTGCGATAACCCGTCACGTGGCCCACGCGCTGGATGGTCCAGAAGTAGTAGTAACGATCCGATTCCTCGGCTTTGTCGTCGAGGGAGAAATTCGCATCCAGCCAGCGGATGCCCCTTCGCAGATGAGGCAGCTGACGGCGCATGGCTTCGGTGGCGGTGACCTTGTCGCCATAGAGGTAACGCTCGGTCAGCGAGAGCACCGCCACGCCGCCGGCCGTCATCGGGCCCGAGATGCGGGTGTTGGAAGGATTCTGCCTGCCTCTAGTCTGGTTTTCCGAATCGAAGGTGTAGATGGCCCAGCCTGAGGGAGCTTCAGGATCGTTGTTGTTGGAGACAGGGCGCTGAGCTTTGCGCCAGTACTCGTCGATCTTGCGCCAGACATCCGCGCGGATGGATTCGCCTGAGCGCTCCGCCCCCCACAGGCCCAGCACGCCGTACTGACCGTTGGCATTGTCGCCCGGGCCCTTGTCGGCCACGCCGTGCCAGAGTTCGTCGTAGTTGCCCTGCGTCGTCAGAGCGCTGGTAAGCCAGAGCCTGTCACGATGGATCCAACGCGACCAGCGGGTGCGAGGCAGTTCCGCAAGCATCTGCATACGCATGGCTCGGTCGTAGGTCTGCACGGTATCACTGGAAAGCACCCAGTTGATGCGGCGGTAAAGCTGTGGGTTCTGATAGCTTTCGCCCGCAGAGAGCAGCGCCCAGCAGACCAGTGCGTGATTACCGGTTGCGAAGCGAACAGCCTGCTGACCAGCGAACAGTCGGCCGACACGCAGACGGGCTTCGTCGACCAGGCCATAGTTGGGTTCATATTCCTGGGTGTACAGGGCTTTGACGCCTGCATCGATCGCTTTGCGAATATCTTCAAGCGTCAGATTCTCGGCCGTGAATCGGCCACTACCCCGGGCTGGGGCCGGAGCATTTCTCCCAATACGACCAGCGACCGGCGGCTTCTCCTGAAAGCTGCCCGCATCGCGAAGCATGTAGATCATGTGGAAGGCGTATTCCGCGAAGTTACGCCTCTGACGGGCGTACTCCACATACTCTTCCGTGGCCTTGGCGGTGCGCTCAAGCTGGTTGCTCAGCTCATTGAGCAGCGAAGGATCGTAAAGCGAGAACAGGCCGTCGAACGCGGCCATGTAGGCATAGGTCATCAGGTCGAAGGCGACGCCGTTCTTGGCGCGGGCCTGCTTATCGATCTCCATGAAGATCGTGCGAAGCATGGCCGGGTCGCCCGTCTGGAACATGGCGTAGATCACCTCGCCGCGATACTCGCGGACGATGAAGTTCATGCGGTCCACCAGACGGTTGAAGGCAACGGCGTCCTTATCGGTGGTCGAGGTGAACTCCTTACGCATCCGCTGCACTTCTTCCCAGCGAGCCTGTGCGTCAGGCCCCAGTTCGGAAAGTGATGCTGGCGGATCCACGTAGGTCTGGAAAGGCGGATAGCCCCTGACCACGCGCAGCGCATCATGCGCACGCCGCCAGGCGGTGTACTTCTCAGGCGGATCGTAGGTGACTTCGCGTTTGCGGGTGACTTTCAGCGGCCCGGGCATTTCCTGGACAAGCCTGACCAGACGCTGGCTCATCTGATCGCGCTGATCGTCTTCCACCTTCTTGACGGCCCACATCAGATGCCAGCGGATGTAGGTATCGCGATACTCATTGCCCGTGAGCTGCTGGTTCATGCGGTTGAGAACCAGCATGGACATCTCACTGCCCCACCCGTTCATCGTCGGATGCGGACGCGAGAAGCGAGGCTTGGGATCATCGTTGACGTTCTCAAGCCCATTGGCCTCTTTAATCAATGCCGCCACTGCGTCATTGAGTCGCTTCTCAAGCTGGGCTTTCGCAGCCGCATTGTTCTGAGCCATGGCTGGCAGAGCCATCATCAGACACAACACCACCCCCAGCGTGCCAACCCATCTGAGACCTTTGGGCATATGCAAGGCTCCGATCAGGAATGTCAACGAATCACAATCGCTGTACTCCGGCAGAGCCCATTACACACCACCGGAAACAGGATGTTCAGACCATCAAACCAATCAGATTTCCTGGATTTCCTTGGTCTTGGCCGCCAGCAGGTCATCCGCCTGCTGCTCGTACTTCTTGACCAGTTCCTGGATATCGTTCTTGGCATCTTCAATCACGTCTTCACTCAGCGCCAGGGACTTATCCTTGGCGGCGGTGTCGATACTCTTGTTGGCATCGCGGCGAGTGTTGCGGATGGCAATCTTGGCCTGTTCGCCCATCGCTTTGACCGAACCAATGAGCTTCTGGCGGTTTTCACCCGACAGCGCAGGCAGGTTCAGACGAATCTGCTTGCCTTCGGCCACCGGGTTCAGGCCCAGACCCGCAGCCTGCAGGCCCTTGACGATCGCCTGCAGCGTGGAGGGATCGAAGGGCTTGACCAGAATCTGAGTAGGCTCGGGCACGGTGATGAGCGCCACCGAGCGAAGATCCGTCGGCGAGCCATAGACATCCACCTTCACGAACTCGACCAGGCCCGTCGAGGCTCGGCCGGTGCGCACGCCGCGCAGTTCGTTCTTGAGGTAGTTCACAGCCTTTTCCATCTGCTCTTCGGCCGTCAGAAGAATTTCATCGATGTCCATGGTCGTATCCAATCCGTGCAATCAAAAAGTGTTCAGTCACGAAGCGCAGACGCAGGCCTGGCCTCGATACGGGGTTCTATTCAGTTTACCGGCCTTTGCCCACCAGCGTGCCATGAGGCTCACCCTGGATCACCTGAGCAATGTGCCCCTTGTGCTTCATATTGAAGACCTGAATGGGGATGTTGTGCTCCATGCACAGGATGAACGCGGCCGGGTCCATCACCTGAAGCTGCCTGTCGAGCGCTTCCTTGAAGTCGATGTGATCGAACTTCACAGCGTCGGCATGCTTCATGGGGTCTTTGTCGTAGATGCCATCAACCTTGGTGGCCTTCATCACCAGTTCAGCGCCGATTTCGGTAGCGCGAAGGGCTGCAGCGGTGTCAGTCGTGAAGAACGGGTTACCCGTACCTGCGACGAAGACCACGATACGTCCCTTCTCCAGGTGACGGATGGCCTTGTTGCGGATGAAGGTTTCCGCCACGCTGGTGAGATTCAGCGCACTGAGCACACGCGTGGGCTTGCCCATCTTCTCAAGGATTTCCTTGAGGGCCAGGCCGTTGACGACCGTGCCCAGCATGCCCATGTAGTCGGCCGTGGCCTGGTGGATGTGCCCTTCCTTGGCCAGCTTGCTGCCACGGATCATGTTGCCACCACCGACCACAATGGCCAGCTGAGCCCCGGTGTTGTGGGCTTCAACGATTTCATGAGCAATCTGCTCAAGTTCCTGACCATTGACACCAAAGCCGCCCGGCTCACACAGGGATTCGCCGCTGAGCTTCAGAAGAACGCGCTTATAACGTGCTGTAACGGGGCCTTTAGGCTGATCCATGTGACTCGCTGGGCTGGGGGTTGGCGGTAGCATGCCCGTCTCGGCCGACAGACATTAACCCTATTGAACGCTTTAGGTTGCCTTTCGTCAAATCAATCCGCCATTTACCCCGCGATACGCCTGCTCCAACGTCTGACAGTCATACGGGTTCTGTATCACCACCCGGATTTCATCAAATGCCCATTCCTGGCTGGTCAGGGCATGGACAGGCTCATCAACGATGTTCCTCGTTTTAAAAATGATCTGCATCATTGCCACCTCTCATGAACCCCGGGATGGAATGATGCCAGGTATCAGCTGCAGCCCATCGAGTTGCCACAGTTGATGCACTTGTAGCATGTCCCACTGCGGACAGTGATGGTGCCACAGACATCACACGCCGGGGCGTCGGCCTGCATCTGGGTCATCTGAAGCATGACTGCATCACTGCTTTCCGCCACCGCCGCGCGCGGGCGGCGGGCAGGTGATCCCTGCGATGCCCTGCCCATCGGCGAAGCATCATCTGCTTCCTCGCCGTGGCCCAGATTCCGCTTGAACTGGGCGGCGTCCACATGGGAAGAACCATCACTGCCCTGCCCGTTGGAGCTGGCGCGGGCATGGGAGACGATCTCACTGGCGCGATCCCGGGCTGCGGTGCGATGGGCTGCTTCATCGGTTCTGTTCGACGACCGCCGCGGCGCATTGGCCGCTCGGTAGCCGGGGACAAACTCCATGCCCATCCAGCGGAAGATGTAGTCCACCAGGCTCTTGGCAAAGGGAATATCGGGGTTGTGCGTCATGCCCGCAGGCTCGAACCGCTGATGCGTGAACTTGTTGACCAGCGATTCCACAGGCACGCCGTACTGCAGTGCCACGCTGATGGCCGTGCCCAGTGAATCCATCACCCCGCCAATAGTCGAGCCTTCCTTGGCCATGCTGATGAACAACTCGCCCGGTGCGCCATCGTCATACAGGCCAACCGTCAGATAGCCTTCATGGCCAGCCACGTTGAACTTGTGCGTGATCGATCGACGGGTATCAGGCAGTCGGCGACGCAGCGGCCGTTCGATGATGCGTTCAATAATCCGCTCCGCCACTGCTGGCTGATCGGTGCTGCCATTGCCCGCCGTCACCCGTTCGATCACCTTCGCGGCCGAGGCGACATCGCCTGCCACTTCCTGCTTCGCCGCTTCAATGCCTTCCTGATCGTCGTCCTCGACATCATCAGCATCCGTCTTGGCGTTGAGTGGCTGACTGAGCTTGCAGCCATCGCGATAGAGTGCATTGGCTTTGAGGCCCAGCTCCCACGAGAGCCTGTAGGCGTCCTGAATATCTTCAATCGTCGCATTGTTGGGCAGGTTGATTGTCTTGCTGATGGCCCCGGAAATGAAAGGCTGCGCCGCAGCCATCATGCGAATATGACCAGCAGGCTCGATAAATCGCTTACCCATCGGCCCGCAGGTGTTGGCACAGTCAAAGACAGGCAGATGCTCCTCACGCAGATGAGGCGCCCCTTCCACGGTCTGCGTGCCACAGATCAGCATGTTGAGCGCAGCCACCTGCTTTCGCGTCAGCCCCAGGGCACGCAGCACATTGAAGCCTGGCTCGCGAGCCTGGGCTGTGAGCCCCAGCGTATCAATGGCCTGACTGCCCAGCGTCCAGGGCGTGAAAGCCTGATTCAGTTCAAACACCGTTGGCAGCATCTCAGTGATCTTGCGCAGCGTGTCATCATCCATCCCTCGGCTGCGCAGGAAATCGGCAAAGGTCTGGCGAGCATCATGCACCTGCCCCTCACCATCAGGCATCGAGACATTGAGATGCAGCCTGCCCATCACATAATGCAGAATGTCGCTTACCTGATCCGCGGTGTAGCCCAGACTTTCCAGCGCAGGCTTGAGCGACTGATTGGCGATCTTGAAGTATCCGCCACCAGCGAGCTTCTTGAACTTGACCAATGCAAAGTCAGGCTCCACGCCGGTGGTATCGCAGTCCATCAGCAGGCCGATGGTTCCCGTCGGCGCAATCACACTGACCTGCGCGTTGCGATAGCCATAGCGGGTTCCCAGTTCCAGTGCATCATCCCAGGCCTTCCGGGCATGGGCGAGCAGATCGCCCGCGTTGACTACGCCGCCCTGCTCACGTGAGCCATTGCGGAGCAGCGATGCATCGATGGGAACCGGACGAATATCCAGCCCTTCGTAGTCGCCCAGGTCTGACGCGCTGGCCTGTCGCGGATCGCGTGACACGCCATACGCAGCCCGACGGTGATTGCGAATCACGCGCATCATCGCATCACGATTCTTTGCAAAACCCGCGAATGGGCCAAGCTCTGCGGCCAGCTGCGCACTGGTGGCATAGCTGCGACCCGTGAGGATGGCCGTGATCGCACCACACAGCGCCCGGGCCTGATCGGAATCGTAGGGAATCCCTGCCTGCATGAGCAGCGCGCCAAGGTTGGCGTAGCCCAGCCCCAGCGTGCGGAACTCGAACGATTTGCGGGCAATTTCCCGGCTGGGGAACGAGGCCATCAGCACGCTGATTTCCAGCACAATCGTCCACAGATGCGTGGCATGCTCGAAGGCCTGCACGTCGAAGGTTCTGCTGGCCGCGTCGTAGAACTTGAGCAGATTGAATGATGCGAGATTACAGGCCGTGTCGTCGAGGAACATGTACTCGCTGCAGGGATTGCTCGCGTTAATGCGTCCCGATTCCGGGCAGGTATGCCACTGGTTGATGGTGGTGTCATACTGCACGCCCGGATCGGCGCAGCGCCAGGCCGCATAGGCAATCTGATCCCACAGATCCTGAGCGCGAAGCGTCTTATGCACCTGCCCATCGGTGCGGCGGTAGAGGTTCCACGTGCCATCTTCCGCCAGCGCCTTGAAGAAGGCGTTACTGATGCGCACCGAGTTATTGGAGTTCTGCCCGCTGACGGTCTGGTAGGCCTCGCCATTGAAGTCGTAATCGAGTACCAGCCCGAGGCGCTGAGCCTGCTCCTTCTGCTGCGGGTCGAAATGCTTCATGCCCTCGACCAGCGCTGCCACCTTGAGCTCTTCGCGCACCTTCCAGTTGACGAATTCTTCAATGTCAGGATGGTCCAGATCGAGGCAGACCATCTTGGCGGCGCGGCGGGTGGTTCCGCCCGACTTGATCGCACCGGCCGCGCGATCACCAATGCGCAGGAAACTCATCAGGCCCGAGCTTTTCCCACCGCCTGAGAGCTGTTCGTCGGCTCCGCGAAGCGTGGAGAAGTTGGTGCCCGTTCCCGAGCCATACTTGAACAGACGGGCCTCACGGGTCCACAGATCCATGATGCCGCCTTCGTTCACCAGATCATCCGCTACCGCCTGGATAAAGCAGGCGTGCGGCTGGGGATGCGTGTACGCGTCGGCTGCTCTGCGCGTCTCGCCTGTTTTCGGATCGGCGATCCAGTGCCCCTGCGCCGGACTGCTGATGCCATAAGCCCAGTGCAGCCCGGTGTTAAACCACTGCGGACTGTTGGGCGCGGCCATCTGCATGAGCATCATGTAGCACAGCTCATCGTAGAACGCCTGCGCGTCCTCCTCCGAATCGAAGTAGCCATGCGTCTGCCCCCAGTGACGCCAGCAGCCCGCCAGGCGATGAATCACCTGCTTCGCCGAGCGTTCCGGGCCAAGGATGGGGTTCCCGTTTTCATCCCTGAGGGGCTTGCCTGCTTCATCAACCTGAGGCACGCCAGCTTTGCGGAAGTACTTGCTGACCATGATGTCCGTGGCAAGCTGCGACCAGTGGGAAGGAACCTGAGCATCCTTCATCTCAAAGACGGTCGAGCCATCGAGATTGGCGATTCGGCTGGCACGGGTCGACCAGCTGACGCTGGCAAACACATCCCCGCCCGGCCGGGTGAATCGTCTGGCAATCTTCATGGCTTCTCCCTTCGATCTGAACTGCGACGGACACCCCATCGTGACCCTGGCCGCGATGGTTTATTACCGATTTCTGCCCCCCGGATTTCCCTCTATGCCGCCCCCTCGGAAAGACCCCCGGCCAACTCCCCCCGGCTGCTCCCCTGCGCCCCGTCTGATCGAGCCTTCTTCAGTCCGACATATCCGACTTAATCAACCTTGGGCAGCACCAGACCAGGCTGGTCCTGATACTTGCCATTCTTATCCGCGTACGACACCGCGCAGACTTCATTGGCCTGCAGGAAGATCATCTGAGCGATCCCCTCATTAGCGTAAATCTTGGCAGGCAGCGGCGTGGTGTTGGAGATCTCGATGGTCACCTTCCCGCGCCATTCAGGCTCAAGCGGGGTGACGTTCACGATGATCCCGCATCGGGCATACGTGCTCTTGCCCACGCAGATCGCCAGCACATCGCGCGGAATCGAGAACGTCTCCACCGTCTCGGCCAGCGCGAAACTGTTAGGCGGAATGATCACATGGTCGCGCCCCGTCTGAGCGGTGTCGACCGTGATGAACGACTCGTCATCAAACTTCTTGGGATCGACGATCGCCGCGCCGCCGAAGCGGCTGACGTTGGTAAAGATCTTGAACAGCGTCCCGACGCGCACGTCGTAGCCGTAGCTCGATACCCCGTATGACACCCGCCCCGGCCGTTTGATGTTCTCTTCGAAAGGTTCAATGGGAACCAGCTTCCGAATCTGACTGTCGCACAGAACCGCCATGCTTTCGCTTCCTTCCGCCATCCCGCCCGACCCTACTCCCCCAAAGGCCAGTCAGGACGACTCCAAGATAACCTAACAAAACCAAAACATCAAGAGCAACACACTCCTGATTCATTCATTTTTACAGTCTGCCAGGCGTCCGGGGATTTTTGTCCATCCCGCGCAGGATTCCAACTCCTGATCGGTCATCAGGTCATGATCGGACGTCTCCCCTGCAGTCATGCTAGGCGCTCGAGAGGAGATGCCAAGACTCCGAGCGTTACCGTCAACCAGATGACAGTTTTTCCACGGGATGGGAGGGATTGGGATCGAGATGGGATCGA
>Ga0182792_1000207_pt1 | contig 57960 bp, 52 predicted proteins | sample Passage237B_FD_130497 | JGI IMG/M metagenome (GOLD analysis project Ga0182792, IMG submission 130497) | Cellulose adapted compost microbial communities from Newby Island Compost Facility, Milpitas, CA, USA - Passage2 37B (version 2) (version 2) ...
CGCAGGCGAGGACTTCCATCACCTGTTCCTGTGTGACGAACCCCAGCTCGACGAGGACTTCCCCCAGCAGGCGCGAATGGCCTTTCTCATGCTGATGAGCCAGCGCCTGTTGAATCTGCGCTTCCGTGATCATCTTCTTTTCGAGAAGAAGATCACCAATACGCACAGCTTTATCCGGCGCAGCCACAGCGGCGCGGCGGTTCTCTACCCTGGTGAACATGACTGAATCCCTGCGAGAGATTTATCTCAGGCTCTTGATGGCAAGCTCCACGGTGGCATGGCTGTCGAGCCTTGCCGCCAGTCGTGTCAGTTCCAGAATGGTTGACACGTTGTCCGTCGTCCCCGCGAGACGGACCTGCCCCAGCTTGTCCCCTGTTTCTTCCTGCAACCACAGCAGCGTTTCCAACCCTTTGGAATCAATGAATTCCATGGACTGGACATCCAGCACAAAGTCGCGAATGTTGGCGTTCATGCGTTCATCCACCACGCGACGAAACAGATCGACCTGGTCGGCCGTCATGTCTCCCTGGATGGTGAGCACCGTCAACTGGTCGTAATCTTCATGCGAAATTTTCATGCCTTCCCCCCAAGCTTGTATGCGTCGATCGTCGGCATGTTTGCAATGGGCAGCACGCGACGCTGATGCTTCTGGATCAGCTCGTAGAAAGGTGTGAAATCGAGATTCACAAAAATCTGTGCGAGTTCCGGATCAAACTGCGATCCGGCGCAGCGTTTGATTTCATTGATCACCTGTTTGTGATCCAGCGCCTGACGATACGTGCGATTTGAGCTCATGGCGTCGAATGCGTCGGCCAGCCCGATGACGCGACCAAAGAGCGGAATTTCCTTGCCCCGCAGATTGTGCGGATAGCCTCGGCCATCCCAGCGTTCATGGTGATAGAGCACGCCGGGAACCAGGTCCTGCATCTGGCGGATGTCCTGCAGAATTTTGCTGCCGATTTCAGGATGGAGCTTGATCATGTCAAACTCTTCCTGCGTCAGATGGCCAGGCTTGCAGAGGACTGCTTCGGGGACACCGATCTTGCCTACGTCGTGAATCAGGCCGGCGATGTAGACGCGCTCGACCACATGCGGATCAAGACCCGCGGCTTGGGCCAGCAGACGCGACATCAGCGCCACGCGTTCAGAGTGACCGTGAGTGTAGCTGTCCTTGGCGTCGATGGAGTTGGTCAGAGCGTGAAGCGTGCCCATGAACATCGAGTGCATGTCTTCATAGAGAATGGTGTTCTCGATGAAGATAGACATGTTGCTCGCCAGCGAGCTGCAGAGCTTGGAGTCGACACTCGACAGGTGAGTGCCATCGAGTTTATCGCCGCCAAAGAGAATGCCCAGCGGCCGACCTTCTCGCATGATGGTCACCATCAGCAGCTCATGGGCCACCTGAGGCAGACCCCTGACATGCAGAGTGGTCACATCATCAACCACACGGGGCACGGTGCTGGTGGCATGCTCAAGCAGCAGCTGCATGCCCACGGCGCCCAGGCGGGTTTCATCAATATCATCCGGGCCGGCGATGATGAGTTTGCCCGAGAGTTTGTTGAGGCTTGCTTCCACGTCGGTCAGCTGAAGGGCCAGCCAGCGCAGACCCAGCACCTGCTGCATTTCACGACAGGCTTCGGAGAGATAGTGCTCAGGCGGCTGGGCAACGATCATCGTCGTTGACAGCTTGTACAGCAGGCTCAGCTCCTCGTAGGAGTCGCTCAGCTGTCTGCTCATGGTCTGAAGTTCATTGGTGCGTCGGCAGATTTCGCGGGAGTCTTCCTGCATCCAGCCAAGCATCTCGGCCATGCGCATGGCTTCGGTGTGGTTGTACAGGCTGCTCTTGTCGATCTGAGCGACCGTGGCCAGGAAGTCGAGCTGATTGTGGTCGCAGAGCTGACGCAGTTGATCGCTGTCGATCAGTTCCTGACCCAGCAGCAGCGCGGCGACGAGCTCAGGCTGATCGTGATCGCGCATCGGTCGACGACGCGACTTGACCGGCAGTGGTGCAAGATAGACGCCTGGCCAGATCTCCACCGCGCGCCCAGTAGACTGGCGCAGGGTGTCCATCTTCCGTCTGACGTTAGCGACGCACGCTGGGCTGAAGAGAATCAGCCTTTCTAGCCACGTCGACCCGTCCTGCGGCTGCATGCTGCCATCCTCGTGGATGTGCACGACAGTGACACACAGTGTCCGCAGCCGATCGCGCAGCCTGGGCGGCAGGGTCATATCAACAATCTGTGAAGCTGACACATTCACAATGATTCACCCGTATCCTTGGTGAACTGATGGCTGAGCATCTCCTGCACGCGTGCAAGGATTTCACGCGGCGAGAATGGCTTGCTGATGACACCAGCGATATTGGTCTTCTTCAACGCATCACCAGGCAGGCTGAAGCCTCTGGCAGTAAGCATGAGTGCAGGCGTAGAACTGGTCTTCTCATGCTGCTTGAGTGCGATGCACAGTTCCAGGCCGGTCATGAAAGGCATCTGATAGTCGGTGATCACCATGACAGGCTGGTGCTTGAGCGCCAGCTCCAGTGCTTCTTCACCATCTTCAGCAGTGATGATTTCATAACCTGCGTTGGAAAGCTTGAGGCTCACCACATGCAGGATGTGTGTTTCATCATCCACGACCAGAATCAGGGGTTTTTCGTTATCCATGACTTTTGTTCCCATTTATCTGGACACATCCGCCAGAGGCAAACTGAAACTGAATGTGCTGCCTTTGCCCAGTTCGCTGACAACCGAAACCTTCCCCCCGTGGACTGTTTCGACAATATGCTTGACCAGGTTCAGTCCAAGGCCTGTTCCCTTGGCCACCTTCTTGTGTTCTGACACGCGATAAAACTTGCCAAACAGATGAGGCAGGTCATCCTTGGGAATGCCCATGCCTGTATCGGTGACACTCACCGTCACCTGTCGCTGGCTCTCATCCACTTCCAGAGAGACGCTGACTTTGCCACCTGGCGAGGTGTACTTCACAGCGTTGCCCAGCAGATTCATCACGGCCTGGTAGATCATGTCCTTGTCGGCGAACACCTGGAAAAACAACGGGGTGTGCGCCTCAACCAGCAGGATCGACTTGGCTCGCGCCTGCGGCTGCATGACATCAATGGCTTCTTTAATGAGCGAAGGCAGCGAGATGTTTTCACGCTGAACCTTGACTACACCTGACTCAATGCGGCTGATATTGAGGATGTTGTCGATCAGCCTCTGCAGACGATTCGTCTCGGCCTGGATGATGTTGTAGAACTCGCCACGTGTGCGCTCATCATGGGCTTCACCATCGACGAGCATTTCCATATAGGCTTTGATGCTCGACAGCGGTGTTCGCAGTTCGTGTGACACAGCTGAGACGAAATCGCTTTTCATTTCGGCGATTTCCTTCTCGCGCGTCACGTCGCGCAGAATGGTCACCACGCCAGCAGTCTCGCTGCCATGGTGTTTGTCCTGCCCGTTGCTGACACACGCCAGGCTGACATCAAACGCGGTTTCATTGCCCGCTTTGCGGACACGGTGTTCAACATGACGACGCAGCGAGACGTTTCCGCCTTCGCGCGTGTCCTTGATGAGCTTGATGAGCGTGGGGTCGGTAATCACACGATCCAGCGGCTTGCGCATGGCCATGTCGAGTTCGAAGTCCAGCACGCGGGCTGCTGCTTCGTTGGCCAATGCAACTTCATTGAATGCATCGGTGACGATGACTGCGTCGGTGATGGAGTTGAGAATGGCTTCAGCGTGGCGGCGTTCGGCTTCAACCATGCGAAGCTGAACATCAAGCTCTCGACGCTGAGCAATGAGCTGATCCATTCGGCTTCGCATGAGCGAGAGCGTGCGATCAACCTGCTCTGCCACGGGCATCAGCCATTTGATGCCAGACGGGCAGGGGCGTGTTTCGGATCGCGTCAGGGATTCGATGTGGCAGGTCAGCTGCTTGAGTTCGTTGTTCATCCGGTTGATGAACAGCAGGTGGATCATGCCCATGATCAGCCCGGCGGCTGCGGAGACCACTACAATCTCAAAGAGGCCTGGCTTGAACAGAAGGGAGCCGGGCTGCTGAGCCATCGCAATGAGACCGCCAATCAGCAGACTGCTGACGACGCCGATTGCGATGCTTATCCGGCTGGGAAGTGACACCCCATTGCCTCCATCAGAGGTGAGCATCCGGGTTCATGATGGTCCGGGCCCTGTTCCCCTTCCATCGCGGATGCTCTATCTGTTTTATTGATCGACCAATCAGTGGGTCGTATCAACCCGGCTGACGCGTTCGAGCAGATTTTTTGCACGTTCGTCACTGGGACTGCGGCGGAGGGCCTCAGCGTAGGACGACGCGGCTGCATCACGCTGGCCTGCACGTTCCAGGGCAATACCCCGGAGAATCATCGGCTCGGCGCTCTGCGGTGAAAGGGACGCTGCACGTTCGAAGAGACGCACGGCCTGATCGAGGCGGCCACGCTTCTGCCAGACCATCGCAGCGATGATATAGCCTTCAGCGCGGTTGCCATCGAGCGCCATCACGCGCTCTGCGGCCGACAGTGCAGCGGCAGTGTCGTTGGTCACCAGCGACAGGCTGGCGAGCTTGAACCAGGCATCAGCATCACGAGGATCCTGCCTGGTGAGATCAATGTAGATCTGACGGGCTTCCTGAAGACGATCGGCCCGTTCGTAGCTCAGCGCCAGCATGCGGCGGATGCCCGGGCGATCCTTGTTTTCAGGTTCATTGGCCAGACGTTCGAAGTTACGAACGGCTTCAGCACTCTGGCCTGCAGCCAGCTGAGTGTTAGCCAGGTTTTCGAGAATCTGAAGATTATCCGGGGCCAGATACGAGGCCTGCTTGTAGTAGCTGGCGGCGCGGGTGTAATCGCGATCCAGATAGTAGAGCTGGCCCAGTGCTGCGCGGATTGAGGCGTTCTGATCGAACACCATCACCTTGCTTTCGAGCAGTTCGATGGCTTTGGGGCGATTGTTCATCGCCACATACATTTCGCCCATAGCCATGAGGAATGAGACGTTGTCAGACTTGATGCTGTAGGCCTTCTCGTACATGGCCAGCGCTTTGTCATACTGCTGCCAGCGCTGATAAACCACACCCTTGTAGTAGTAGGCGGCGACGAGCTTTTCATCAAGGTCGATGGCGGTGTCGAAACGATCAGCTGCTCGCTCGAGCTGTCCACGTTCCAGGGCAATGCGCCCCGACAGTACGTGGAGGGCAGGATTGCTCACGTCCACGGCCATGGCTTCGACCAGCGTCCTCTCGGCCTGGTCGAGGTCACCTGCGTCAAACTGCTGCTGCGCCAGGCGGAGCATCGAGGTTGATCGCATGTTGTGCCAGCGGGCGGTTGCGCCACTGACAGCCTTTTCATGATTGCCCTTCTGCCCCTGGCAGCCTACCACGGCGAGCGTTGATGCCATGGCCAGAGCCACTGCGGAACGACGAAGATTGTTTCGGATGAAATCAGCCATGATCTTTTTCCCTTTAGAACATGGATTGGGCTGGTGCGTTGCGTCTCTCCTGTTCGCCTGAGCGATCAGGACGTTGGATCAGTTTCAGTTGACGTTGTTCACGTCGACCGAAGCCTGTGCTTCCTGGGTTTCCTTCACTTCAGCAGCCTTCTGGGCTTCCTGAGCTTCCTGGGCTTCGAGCCACTTTTCCATGGCCTTGACCAGTTCGCTGTCGGTCTTTTCTTCGACCTTGGCTTCGGTGGTCACTTCTTCGACCACAGCCACAGGTTCAGCGGGAGCTGCGGGAGCTTCTTCAGTGGCGGCCTTCACTTCGGCCGGGGCTTCAGCGGTTTCCTGAGCCGGGGCGGGAGCCGGAGCTTCCGTCGAGGGCACTTCGATGGCGCCAGGAGCGTTGTCCTTGGGCGGAACGTTGATGGGTTCTTCCTTCTCGAGTTCACCCTTGATCATGCGGTTGACGGCATCTTCCAGCAGGCTGCGGTTGACGCCATATTCACGCTGACCGCTGAGTTCTTCCTTCAGGCGGCGAGCTTCCACCAGCGTGGGGTCCATGCCCAGCGCCATGTTGGCAGCCCACAGCGCCTTTTCGCGGTCGCCAGCGTCGTAAGCCTGGACGGCTTCACGCAGGTGGCTGGCCGTCAGCTTGCTGCGCGACCAGGGCAGCAGACCTTCGCGGGAGCCCAGCAGGGCCAGCGAAGCGGAGTCCTTCGCACGTTCGCCAGCGGCGTAGAGCGATTCTTCCTTCATGATCGTGGGCGTCACCAGGAAGATGACTTCTTCACGAATGATGTCGTCATCCTGACCCTTGAAGGCCCAGCCCAGAATCGGAACGTCACCCAGCAGCGGAACCTGCTTGCGGCTGATGAAGTTGTCTTCGATGAACAGACCGCCGAGCACAATTGTCTGGCCGTTCTTGACCATGACATTGGTGGTCAGTTCCTGCGTGCTTTCGTTGGGGATCACGAAGTTGGCCACGCTGACCGTTTCGCCGTCAGACAGCGAAGGCTTGAGTTCCATGCGGATGTTGCCATCGTCGGACACGAAGGGACGCAGGGTCAGCTTCGTACCAACGTCGAGGAATTCAACGGTCTGAGTGGTGGAGGTGTCAGTCGAAGTGGTCGACAGGTAGCCGAGTTTCTGACCGACGTGGAGGTCAGCCTTCTGGCGGTTGAGGACCAGGATCTTGGGGTTGGCCAGCACGGTGGTGTCGGTCACCTGATCCAGAGCGCGGATGAACGCGGCGATGGAGTGCGTGACGATACCAACCTTCGCGCCGCTGGGGCCAGAGATCGTGTTACCCACCGAGGTGGTTGCACCGCCGACAGGCGTGGGCACTGCAGCGTTACCCTTGAGCGTACCCTTAAGCAGGTCGTCCACCGCACCCAGGGGGCTGGTGAACTGATCCAGCGCGATATCACCCATGATGGAGATATCAACGCCGAAGGCATTCTGTTCGGTCAGACGGGCGCGGAGGATCGTAGCCTCGACGAGCACCTGCTTGGGACGAACGTCCAGTTCCTTGATCACGTCGAGCATCTGCTGGACGTTATCGGGATAGTCGCGGATGACCAGCACGTCAGCATCGGCGCGGCTGTTGGCGCCACCATCGGTGAGGCTGGGCTGGAAGGAGCCGGTGGTGCTGCCGCTGGCGGCCACGCTGCCCGCCGGAGAAATCAGCGGGGTGATGAACGACAGCGCTTCAGCAGCGGTGATGTAGTTCAGTCGGACTACGCGCGACACGGCGCGGAGTTCGGCCTTGGCCATCGCATCGAGCTCGGCCTTGGTGTAGACGTAAATGAAGTTACCCTTCTCACGATAGCCAAAGCCGTTAGTGTGAAGGATGGCGTCGAGGGCTTCGTAGAAGTCGACGTTGTAGAGGTCAGCGGTGACCGTACCAGCAACGTTACGGCTGGCGACGATGTTGCGCTGCGAGTGGATCGAAAGCAGTTGAAGCACGGAAGCGAGGTCGAGATCTTTGACATGCAGGTCAACCTGGCCAAAGGAACCGACCTTCACGCTCTGGCCCTGAGGAAGATTGACATCCTTGGCCTGTGGGGTGACGACACCAGCGCCGGGGTTGAAGCCCGGTTCGCCGACGGCAGGCCTCGAGCTGGCGTTTGCGGGCTCAGTCGATTCTGCCGCAATTGCCGGACTGTTATAAACGATACCGCACGAGCAAAAAAAAGCGGCCGCTACCGAACGTTTCCATGCAGATCCAGATCGCATGCTTTAACTCCTGGGCCTTGGGCCCGGCCTCCAACTCGATGTGTCAGTCACATTTCCAGATGTATGTCGATCCCATTCATTCGCAGCACGACCTGCCGAGGCAGGACTTCGACCAGTTCAAACCCCCTGATGCTTTGACCGACCTGGATCAGCTGGCCATTGATCAAAGCCAGTGGCTGGGGGCCCTGCATGGTGGTCTGGAGCTTGAGCCCCTTGACCGCCTGATGGACCGCAGCCACCTTGACGTGTTCATCGGATGATTCAACAGGCGACTTTGCAGCCACTGGCTCAACAATGGGTTTATTTTTCAAAGTTGCATAATCGCTGGGGTTGAGCGCAAATAAGTCGCGGGAGAGTTCCGCAGGCAGATCTACTTCCACCTTATGGACGGTTTCCCCGGTATCCAGACGTGGCGCAGACTTGAACAGAGATGCCACCTGCTTGATATCCGGATTGGCCACTGCAGTGCGGGGAACTTCCTTAAGGATGAGCCTGCCCCAGAGGAGCATGAGCACAGCCATCAGGCCTACCATGACGGAAAGCTTCTTTTTATCGGCCGTGAGCCGGCGAGCGAGTTGTTTGAGATAGGGAATCATGACCTGCCTCCCTGCCCGGGCTTGGAGAAGAACGTGTGAATTTCCACGCGCACGGTTAGCAGTCCATCGGTGCGCTGCGCGTCACCATCAAGCTCCAGCCGGGTGATGCGGACCATGCGGTTCATCGATTCAATGCGCTTGAGGAAGCCATATACCGCAGGGAACGATCCTTTGAATCGCAGCATGATGGGCACCACGCTGTAGAGTTCGCCGTGGACGATGCTGCCTGTCTGGATTTCCTGGCCGGTGACATGCTGGCCTTCCAGCTCAAGGCTCAACTGCCTGAGCAGCTGGGCCAGTTCATCGGTCTGGGGTACATACTTCTGGGACTGCTGCGTCAGCGTGCGCAGGTCAGCCACCTGCCTGGCCAGGCCGGCCAGCACATCCGGGCTGCGCTGATCGCCCGCCAGATTCTGGTCGGCTTTGATCAGCTCGGCGTGAAGCCGGCGTTCATGCAGATGGTTGGGCAGCCAGAAGGCCACCATGAAGATGCTCAGCATCACCCCGAGGATGATGAGCACACGAAGTTGATCGCGTTCAAAACGCATGGGCCACCCCCTGGCTCTGCGGACGTGATGGAGCGATGTAGAGTCGATCCAGTTTGATTTCGATTTCAATTCTGAACTCGCGGCCGGCGATGTTCTTCTGCTTCACTTCGATGGCCCGCGTGTAGGAAAGCTGCACACGACTGAAAAGCGGATTCTGCGTGAGCTTGCCAATGAAGTCGGCGACATCCAGATCGCTGGCAGCGATGCCCACCATGCCCACCTGCATCACAGGCGCAGGCGGTTCAACTTTGGCCGCGTTCTTTGATTTGCTCTGACCCTTTTCGGATTTCGCTTTTTCTTTCGTCGGCGGCTGAGGAACGGGTGTCTGCATCGACAGATCCGTCATCGCCATCGAAGAAGGCATCGCCTGGGCGATGCTGGCCATCACCATGCTCAGGTTGACCGGCTGAGATAGCTCACGCTCCAGCTTGAGCTGATGCAGCAGTGCATCACGCTCTTTGCCAAGCGTGGCCATGTCGTTGATTTCGCGCGTCACGGCCTGCACGTCTGCCTGACGACTGGCGACGATCGATTCAAGATTCGCCACACGCCCCTGCGCCACCACGTACCACACAATGATCAGTGCAGCGACGATGGCCACGAGCATGCTTTCACGCACAATGCGAAGCTGCCTGGCTCGCTCCTTCATGAAGGAAGGAGGAAGGAAGTTGATCTGATTGCAACTCATGCCGCCCCCTTGATCGAAAGCAGGCTGTCGCTGCGCATTGCCAGTCCCACAGCCATCGCCCATGCCCCGACATGCATATCCGCATGAGAAATATTCTGAATGGCCGACCAGTCGAGATGGTCGAGTGTTTCACACGTCTGCACCGCCAGGCCTGCGCCGTCAGCCAGCAGCTGTGGGATGTGAGCCTGCCCAGCTTCGCTGCCGGTGATGATCATTGACTCGGGGCGCTTGCTGCGGAACGTGACGCTGTAGTAACGCAGACACAGTCCTACTTCGCGGGCAAGATCGCCCACGGGGCCTCGCAGCGATTCATAAACCGCGCGGCTGACGCTTTCACGTTTGCTGGCTCCAAACAGAGCACTGTCGCCAGGCACTTCCGAGGCATCACGTTCTGTCTGCTTCAGACAGTCACGACGCAGTTGAGCCGCTTCACTTCGGGGAAGCTTCAACTGCTGCGCCACAGCATGATCGAAAGCGTTTGCGCCAATGTCGATGAGTTTGAAGAAGACGATGCGCCCCTGCCTGATGATGGTGATCTTGGCGTTCGTCTGGCCAATATCGAGCACCACGCGCACCGGTGCATCGACAGGCAGATCGTTCCCGCCACTGACGCAGCGAGCCAGCGCTGTAGGCGTAGAGTCGATGGCCAGCGGTGTGAGCTCACAGGCGCATAGCACATCGAGATGTTCCTGAATATCCTGGTTGCTGGCGGCCAGCAGAATGATTTCGTGACGCAGCTCTTCACCCTGGCGGATTTCGCCGGCGTCGATGAACTGCAGTCGCATGCTGTCGACGGAAAGATGCAGCCTGTCGGTGGCTTCCCATTCCACCGCGGCAGTGAGTTCTTCACGTGGCATGCGAGGCAGGCGCAGGTTCTTGCATTGCACACTGGCAGCGGGCAGGGCGCTGACTACTCTGCGCCCTTTAAAGTCGTTGTGGGCCAGCATGTCCTGAATGATCTGCGTCAGTGTTTCGACGCGTGCTGGGCCGTGAGAGGGAATGTCATCGGGAAGTCTGGCAGATGCAGCAGCAGCGACAGCCCAGTGGGCGCCCTGTCTTTCAAGCTGGATCATGCGGACGTGGGATGAACTGATGTCCAACCCGATGGGTGTGCGATTCCTGTTAAACCATCCTGCGATCACATCAGCCTCCTGATGCTGCGACAGATTCGACTGTCACTTTGCCTGTCATGTCGCTGACTTTGATGCGATAGCGTGTGGTCCCTGAAACCACATCGATGGATCCGCCTGCAGCAGGCGCCCCCATCTCATCAAACTCGACGATATGTTTTTCTTCTGCGTTGCTGCCAAAGTTGGCGTTTTCCAACCTGACATTCTTGAAGCGGTTGTCCTTGCGGAAACTGACCCGATGTACGCCATCGCGTCCCCACGGTGCAGACAGCGGGGTACCATCCCCCTCTGTCAGCGTGTACTGACTGTTAGCAATGTCGAACACCACGCAGCGCGGTGCATGGCGAACGACAGCTTCGTTCTGTGCGACCATCAGATCAGCGATGACCGAGCGTACTGCCGCCTGGATATGCAGCTTGCCCGGGTTGAGCATCTGAGGAACGACAATCGCCGCGGCCAGTCCCATGATCGCCACAACGATCAGGACTTCCACGAGCGTAAAGGCGATTCCCTTGTGTCTGCTCATCCGCATGAACGAACCATCCTGTCCCTGGCGTAGATGTTGTGATCAGTCAGATCCGCACGAGGTCACATTCGCCATGAGTTCAGCGGTCCTTGTCCTGACGAGGTGCATCGACCACGACACGCATCTGGCCTGAACGCAGCAGCTCGTTGGTGGTGGAAAGTTCCTGCTGAATCTTGTTGAGCGATTCGATCATTTCCTTACGCTGCGCACCGGCATTGGGAATGCCCTGAGCGTGAGCTTCTTGCGTGATCGTCACGCTGCTGGCGCTCCAGGTTGTCCAGAGCTGAAGCGTCAGCAGGACCGCCAGGACCGTGAGCATGCAGTTGAGGTATCGCAGTGAACGCATGGGAGAATCTCCATTAGATGGCTGCCCGAAGGTAACAGGACCTTCCAAGCATCGGCCAGAATCGCACGCGACTTGCGAGGCTCATCGCCTGCGATGGATCAATAATCAAAAAAGGCAATGCCCAGCTCATCCGCGCCCGCGACATTGGCAATGATCGTGGTGGTGGCCGGCTGATAGATCCAGCCATAGGTTTCCACCGGCGCTGCAGGCAGGGGCTCATCGGCGCCGATGAACAGGATCTCGCTGCTTTGATTGATGGGGTTCACAGGCAGCTGAGTCATGTACGGGCCGAAACGAAATTCTTTGCTGATGACAGGCGAGACAGCGCCCTTGGCGTTGGTGTACCTGGTGAGCTGTTCCGTGAGGGTGGCCATGTCGGGCGTCATGGCCGGGTTCCCGCCTGGGTGGCCGGGCGACACGCCATGCTGTGCGCGATAGACCATGGCCTGGGTGCGGAAGTGTCGCAGCTCATTCTTCAGAGCGCTGGCTTTGGCGACACTCTGCGCGTTGGAGAATTTGGGAACGACCATGGCCGCCAGCACACCCAGGATGATTGTGACCACCACGATCTCCACGAGTGTGAAGCCTCGGGCGACAACAGGCCGGCGATGTGCGATGCATTTCATGATTCGACTCCACAGACAGATCAGGAAGATGGACTGGCCTCTTAAAAGATCACCCCAGCCGTCAAGCCGGGGTGATCGATGATTCAGACGGCGTGAGCCGTGCTTGAGTCAGAATTAGCTGCCGCCGACTTCGCCGCCGATCTTGGTGTACTGCGTGTTGACGTCGTTGGACAGACCCGCCTGCTTGGCCTGAGTATCGGTCAGGTTGGGGATCAGCACGCCGGTGGTCTGGTTGTAGGTCCAGCCGTCGTCAGCCGTGGTGCCGATGGAAGACTTGCCGTTGAAGGGGTTCTTCGGGGGCTGCTGGAGGTAGGGGCCGAAGGTGTCGTCACCCTTGGCTTCCACGACCGTACCATCAACCTGGGTGAACTTGGTCAGAGCATCCCAGCCGTCATCGCCACCGAGGGTGGGATACACGCCGTTGTGCTCAACCTGATAGAGTTCGAGCTGGCTGCGGATGGTCTGGAGCTGCGAGCTGAGGCTCGAGCCCTTGGCCGATTCGCTGGCCGAGGTGAACTGGGGGATGACGATCGCGGCCAGAATGCCCAGGATCACCACCACGATGAGGATTTCAACGAGCGTGAAACCCTTCTTCACAAAACGCTTGCTTGCCGACATGAACGATCTCCTCTACTAAAAATTGGGCAGTTGGACCTGCAACCCATTTTGTTCCGAGCCAACACGGCTCGGGCGCTTTCGACACACTTTGTGAACCATCTCCCCTCCAGAAGAGATTGGCCCCCGGATGATTCTTTCGTTGTCTGCCCATTCCATCGTCAAGGTTGGGAGGTGACTTGATCAGCTCCTCGCAACCGATTTTTCGTGGGCAATGTGACCAGACGATATGACCCGACCACAATCAAGCCCTTATTGCCTGCGTAACCGGATTTTTTGCAGCGAGAAATTACCCTGCCGTTACAAACGGAATCTTCGGGCTGCTGAGGAGGTCTGTTTCAAGAGGGCAGAATGGCGCAGAGGGCGAAAAAGGAGAGATGCAGAGTGCAAAAAAATTTTCAGAGAGAGGGAAAATTTTGTTCAGTGCGTTGAAGTAGAGATTAGTTCAGGAGTCGGGAGTGTGTTGAGCGAGTGTGTGGGGGTTGAAAAGAGAAGCCCAGCCGTGCAACGGCTGGGCTTTGAGTCAGGACTTTCAGACTGGACTTCAGACCGGACTTTGAGAACGAATGAAGGGAAGCGATTTAGTACTGCAGGAAATGCCCCCAACGCGCCATCCAAAGCCCAGCCATTGCATGGCTGGGCCTGACCACCATCTGCTCCTCATCGCGCACTAACCGCCACGCGGGAACGTCACCACAGTACTTATAAAAACCCCCGCCTCACCGCAGGCAGCGTTCAATCACATATCGCACCGCATCTTCCACGGGGGTGTATGTGACATCGAACACGTGATCCGCCACGGCTTCGTACACCGGCTCGCGGACTTTGAGCACTTCAATGATTTCATCCAGCCCCCCGCCTTTGCCTGTCAGACTTGGACGGGTCTGGCTGCTCTGCGAATCACCCTGAATGCGGCGGTAGAGTTCCTCGGGCTTGCACTTGAGATAGATGCGCACGGCGTTGGCGTTTTCGACGGCTTCCCTTGCGCCGGGCTGCATGAGCGTGCCACCACCCAGCGCGATAACCAGGTCATCCTGCTTGCAGAGCTGCTGGGTTACTTTGACCTCTTCTCTGCGCCAGGCCGGCTCACCATGCTCCTTCCAGATGTCAGCGATGGAAGGATTGTTGAACACCTTGCAGGTTTCGTGGTCGACGTCTTTATAAGTCTTCCAGAGCTGCTGAGCCATCAGCTTGCCCATGGACGATTTTCCGCTGGCGCGATACCCGATGAGGATGATATTCATGCGGGCATTGTAATGAGGTTTGTCCAGAGAGGTACAATGCAGATATGGCCCGTCGATCTTCGAATGATTCCTCGCCCCGCCCTGCTGATGCCAATGATGCGCATCTGCGGAAGCTACGTCAGTGGCGCAACACGCCTGAGCCTGATCTGAGCATGAACTTCATCAACGATGAGTTCAAGAAGAACATTCAGCGGCCTTATAAACAGCTGCATGCGATGGCTCAGGTGTGGAGTGAGCTGATCCCCCCTGTCATCCTCCCGCGCACGCGACTGGTCTCGCTTCAGCGTGGCGTCCTTCAGGTGATGGTGGATTCCAGCAGCACGCTCTATGAACTGGACCGACTGCTCCGCCAGGGCCTGCAGACCCAGATCATCCGCCAGCACACCGGGCCGGCCGTGAGTCGTATTCAGCTGCGCGTTGGCCCGATTGAAACTGTGGAGCCTTGATGATGGACCTGATGAGCTTCCTGGGATGGAGTCATCTGGCTGCCAGTCTGCTGGTGATTGCACTGGCCATTCCGCTGGTGCTTCAGCGCGTCCCGCCGAACCGGACTTATGGTGTACGATTGAAGGAATCGCTCCAGTCGTCTGAAAACTGGTATCGCATTAACTACGCAGGCGGATGGTTTCTGATCTTCTGGGCGAGCGTACTGCTCATCATTGCCCTGGTGATGCTGATGGTCCGCCCTTCCCTGTCGACCGATATGACTCTGGCTCTGGGGCTGGCGCCGGCTGTGATTGTCATCGCAGCATGGCAGACCCAGCGATATGCCCGTAAGGTGGCTCAGGAAAATGATGCGGATGTCTTTCCGCCTTCGTTGTCGGGCGGGCAGAAGTCGGATCCGGATGAGCAGTGAAATCTGCTTCGTCCTGCGTAGCCAGGCGGACACCGTTCTATCTATATAGATACGCGCGGCGATCTTCTGGAATCACTCAAGGCAGAAACCGAGCCCGCTCTTCAGGTGTGGGCAGGCGGCAGGCTTCCTTCTTCCCGAAGATGCGATAACGATTCTTCGCTACCAGTCGATAGAGCGCGTTTCCGATGCTTCGGGGAATGAATCGGCCAAGGCTCAGGAGAGTGTACACCCCTCCCAGTCGACGACAGATCTGCATGCAGGCATAGAACTGGTCATACAGCCCGCTTTCATCCAGATAGTAAAGCGACCACTCGCTGGGGTCCTCGGATTGCGGAGGTAGCAGCTTCGCAGCGGTCGGACCCTGCAGCGGTGCGAACATCAGCTGCTGCTGACGGTCGGCCCGCATCAGATGATCGATCAGGGCATTGCACATGCCACAGACCCCATCAAAGAACACAATGGGCTTCTGACCGGGCGGGAGTGTGGGAGACATCAGACACCTCTCATGACGACTGCATGGCAGCTTTCTTTTGACATCTTAGTAAGTGTGACTGTCCAGAGGCGTTACTTTGGCCGTGTTCTGGATAATCTCACTGAGGGAACAGTGTTCACTCGATAATAGAGGAAGGATTCGTTGCCTTCTGGAAGCGCTCCATTACCCTTCAGGCGAACCGAGTTGACACTCGAGACCGATAAAATTGCGACAGCTTTTCCACCAGATTTCCCCCGGAATCCACATAAGTCATGTTGCTGTCATGGTTTGACTTTTCTATTGACGTTTGGGTTAGTTTAGGTTAACTTTAACCAAACAAAATTTGTGTGATTCTTTCAAGGCCTGTGGCGGAGAATGTCGAATCACATGCGGGCAGGGGCAGATGATGCCCCAACAGATTGGGGGTAGTCCTCAATCTAACCGCAAGGGAGACGATGTAACCATGAGCATTCCACTGATCATGACCGGCCCGGGTGGCGACTTCACCACACGCTATGACGTGAAGGGCAACAGCCTGGTCCGTCAAGTCGGCTCTACCTTGAAGCAGCAGCCCGACACCGAAACCGGGGGCAGCTTCGCAGGCTACTACCGTACCCCGAAGCGGTCGGGCAAAGCTGTCGGCCCTAGGGGTGGCATCCCGCTGGCTCAGTCGCAGCGTAAGCCTGATGTCTTTGAACAAGGTTCAGACATCCATACTGATCTGGGGCTCTATCAGGCTCAGCCTTCGCCGGCGATGATCCCGGCTGAGTTCTTCGCCGCCCAGAGCGTGGCTCCGCCCCGTCAGGGAATGCCTTCCGTGGCCCAGCCTGTCGCAGCGGGTATGACCCCCGCTATGATTCAGGCGATCCAGGCCTGGCTCGATGCTCAGCGACTGGCGCTGCGTAATCTGGCTCGTCAGAATCTGTCCGCAGGGCTTGAGTCTGCCCCGTCCACTCCCGAGCCTGTCGGCCGGGAATCTTCCATCCTCGAGGTGTCCCATGGCTATGAATCTAACCCCCAAGCAACTGAAAATCCTCACGCGCATCCGCGACCTGAGGCTGACGCGAGGCTATTCACCGACCATGCAGGAACTGGCCTCCGAGCTGGGCGTCAGCAAGGTTACGGTCTTCGAGCACGTCGAAGCGCTGATCAAAAAGGGAGCGCTTTTGCGGCAGCCCAACAAGGCACGCTCTTTGGAGCTGAATCCCGATATTGAACTGCCCGACGAAACCCGCGCGACGCGCCTGCCCCTGGTGGGGACCATCGCGGCGGGCTTCCCCATCGAAGCCGTCGAGCAGCGTGAACATCTGGACCTTGAGTCCCTCTTCACAGCGCCGGGCCGAAGCAATGACATCTATGTGCTTCGCGTCCGTGGGGACTCCATGATTGATGAGCAGATTCGCGAAGGTGACTACGTCATTATTCAGCGCACCGCCACGGCCTATAACGGACAGACCGTCGTCGCTCTGCTTGAAGAAGGTGAAGCGACGCTCAAGAAATTTTTCCGTGAGAAGAACGGCCGCGTCCGCCTGCAGCCTGCTAACGAAAAGTACGAGCCACTCTTCATTGATGAAGACAAGATTCAGATCCAGGGGATCGTCATCGGTGTCATTCGTGCTTACGGTTGATTGACTGGACCCCTCCCCTGCCGACTGACTTGACCTTGGGGATGTGACAATACAAAAGGGTCGTCATTGTGGATGGCAATGACGACCCTTCTCTTTTGTTCCGATGACTCTCAGATTTCGGCCACTCCATGAACAATGTTCATGCTGCAGGTTGGCCTCTGATCTGTAGTACCTGCCGAATTTGTGAAATCTTGCTCTGCTTACTCAGTGTCGATATTCAGCCGTTTGAGCAAGGTATCGAACTGGTCCACCGAGTAGAAGTCGATGCTCAGGGTCCCTGACCCCTTCTTTCGGCCGGGACGGATGCGGACCTTAGTTTCCAGCTGCCTGCCAAGTTGCTGTTCGAGGTCGGCCAGATGGGCGGCTCTTGCCTGGGCTTTCAGGGGCGCCCCCTGCTGTGCTGCGGCGCTTTCCTGGATCAGCTTGCGGATCGCCTGCTCCAGATGCCTGACGGACCATTCCTGGGCAATAGTTTTCTGAGCCAGCAGTCGCTGCTGTGCATGGTCGCTCACCCCCGCCAGCGCTCGCGCATGACCGGCGGTGAGTCTGCTCTGTCTGACCCAGTCCTGAACCTGGCTGTCGAGGTCGAGCAGTCGAAGCGCGTTTGAGATGGTCGGCCTTTCCACCCCCACGCGCTGAGCGATCTGTTCATGGCTCAGATTGAACTTCTGTACCAGATGCGCAAAGGCCTGAGCTCTTTCCATCGGGTTGAGATCCTCACGCTGGAGGTTTTCAACCAGAGCCCACTGGGCGGTCTGATGTTCATCCAGATCGTGCACGATGGCCGGGATGGTTTCGAGTCCTGCCAGCTGGACTGCTCGCCAGCGCCGTTCACCGGCGACCAGTTCATGCGTGTGGCCCGCTTTTTTGCCTTGCTCGTCCGTCACCGGCCTGACAATCACTGGCTGCATGAGCCCGGCGTCTTTAATGGATGCAGAAAGTCGAGCCAGTGCTTCCTGGTCAAACTCTCGCCTTGGCTGATGCGGATTGGGCCTGATAGCACTGGGCTTAAGCCACACAATACCTTGTTCAATGATAGGATCGTCCGCAACTGGCTCAGACTGAGCCTTTGCAGTTTTGGCGGCGATCGTTTTTTCAGTGGGTTCTTTAACAGCCGGCGCTGCTGCTTCGACGGGCTTTTCTACGGGCGCTTCCTGCCTGGTTTCTGGCTCCGCAGGCGGGGCAATTTTGACGGGCTGTGCCATTAACGCACTCAGGCCACGACCAAGGCGGGGCGCTTTACCTTTGACTGCCATGAATACAGACCTCCGTGAATGTATATCTGGCGAGTATACGACGAATTGTTTCACGCGGCCAGCATGTTCCACGTGGAACATTTATCCACGATAGGGCTCTCCTTTCTGTGGCGGAAAACAGAAAAGATTCATTAGATAAAAGTCTTCAACCATGTTCCACGTGGAACGTGATCCTGGGGTAGTACAAATGTCGAGCAAGGAATAGGTCTAAGTACGACGGTTAACGCCCGCTTGAGAGCTATGATAATAGTAACTGGGCAGCGATGAAATGACAGAGAGCGGGGAATAGCAAGTGACCTCTGGCATATTTCATACAGAAGAGAATCGAATAAGAGGACAGCATGGAAGTCATGGGAGGGAGCTGTAGAGGTAAAGCCTGGACAAACCTTGCACACGTTGTCCCCTGATGGTTGCCCATATGTATTTACTGGAAAACCATCAAGTTAGCTTGGCATTCGGTGAAGTTATAAACAGTATAGATTCGCGTGATCTCAGTATTCAAAACCAGGGCGTATAGCAAGAATATGCAAGTAAGGACCAGAGGGATATCGGTCCGATAATCCTAAAGTCTGCCGAAGAGTATTTCGACCATGAAGTGGGAGAGTCGTGGCATCCGATAGATCGGGAAGGAGTACTGCCCGATGGCTACGCATCCATCCGACAATCACAGTCCGCCCCACCCGGCCGGGGCGACGCATCAACTGCTTGAGCACTTCGAGCAGATGGAGCGACAGTTCCAGGCCATCCGCCAGGGATTGCAGCACTCCCATCGACTGGCCACGCTCGGAACCATTGCCAGCGTGATTGCTCACGAGTACAACAACATCCTCACGCCCGTCATCAGCTATGCCCAGCTGGCGCTGAAGAACGAGGACGACGTTGCTTTGATGAAGAAAGCCGTCGAAAAAGCACTGCAGGGCGCGTTGCGAGCTTCCTCGATCAGCGAATCGCTGCTGGGTTTTGCCCGCGAAGCTGATGAGGCCCACGCATGTCGGCTGCGTCAGGTGATTGATGATGCCCTGACCTGTCAGGCGCGTGAGCCTCGTAAGGATGGCATCACTCTTGAAGTGGATGTGCCCGATGTCTCGCTGGCCATTTCGCCCCTGAGTCTCCAGCAGGTGCTAGTAAATCTGATGCTCAATGCTCGCAAAGCCATGGGCCGGCAGGGGGGGACGATCCGAATCACCGGCCGACGCTCAGGCGATGACATGCTCATTGAAGTCAGCGATACGGGACCAGGTATTCCCGAAACCATTCTTCACAGCCTGTTTGAGCCTTTCGTCACGCAGCCCGTGGCCAGCGATGATGCAGAACCACCCGCCCGAGGGACGGGTCTGGGCCTGTGTATCTGCCGCGACCTCATCCGCCAGGCGGGTGGTGATATCAGTGTGACTTCCATCCCCGGTCAAGGTGCCACGTTTCACATTCATCTGCCGATCAGTCAGGACCTGTTCCAGCCAAGCTGATCAATGTTCATTTCTCTCGGCTCAACACCGCGATCAGGCAGCCTGAGGCGTCCACAGACTCAGCAGCCAGGACGTGAACATATAGAGTGTCACGCCGATGGTCAGGCTGGCGATTGCACCGATGCGCTCGCAGAAGAAGTAGACAATCAGCACATAGAGCACCCAGGGCGGAATCGTGATCAGGAAGCCCTTGGCATATCCTGAAACTGCGGCATGTCCGCCATCGCGATACATCAGATAGAACGCCAGCACACTGATGGATGGGAACTGAGTAATAAATGCTGCCAGCAGGCCATTGCCTTTGGATCCATAGTGCACAGACAGGGCAACAATCAGGCCGCCAAGGATGAAGTAGATGATGAACTTGGTGGTATCAGACACGTCAGAATCTCCAAAATCATACGTATGATGGTTAAACTGAAAACAAAGCGTCCAACAGCTGAACGCAGTTCATTTAATGGAATGGGCGGGGTAATTAGTAGGGTGGTCAGCCTCGCTTCGATGAAGCCCGGATGATCAGTTCAGGGGTGTGTATGACATTACGCCCCAGTGGAGAGGCGGCAGACGCTTCCTCAGAAGCGGTCGGAGAGGGTTCGGAAGCACGATGCTGCATCTGGCTGAACAGCAGTTCGACGGCCTGATGGGCCATAAGCTCCAGAGGCTGGTGAACAGTGCTCAGTGGTATGGGGCCATGCAGGGCGTTGGGGGTGTCATCAAACCCTATGATGGCCACCTGCTCAGGAATGCGGATGCCTTGCTCTAATAGAGCCCGCATGAGTCCGATGGCGACATCGTCTGATTCGCAGAAAATCCCGTCAGGTAACTGGCCCTCTGCCAGCAACTGTCGGCCGGCCTGATAGCCTGACTGATACGGTTCCAGTTGCGTGTTGTGAGGCAGACATCTTGGAATCCCCAGCCCTGCCTGCGCGAAAACCTGCTCGAAACCGAAGCGCTTATCGCGCGACCCTTCAATATTCTCTCGCGGGCTCATCAGTGACAGCGGCCGACGACAGCCGATGGCCAGCAGGTGTTCGCCCACCAGTTTCCCGCCGAGAAAGCGATCGCACGAAACACTCGGAGCGGTGCCTGAGGAGAAGCCGAGCATCACCAGGGGGATCCCGCCCTGAACCAGCTGCTGAATCTCATCTTTGAGATCCTGCGAGTAGGTGGCGATCACGACACCCGCGGCCTGGCGATCGAGCAGGCTCAGAATCTGATTCTGTCGAACTTCATGCTCAGCCTGTGGCTGGCAGTAGCGCAGCATCAGGTGGTACTGATGGGGGACCAGCTCCAGAGTCAGGGCATGAATCAGCTGAGCATGAAAGGATTCGGTTAGTTGGCCTGTGACCACGCCAATCAGGCTGCTGTCTGCAGTCCGAAGGGACCGGGCATGTGCATTGGGACGATAGTGGTGCTCTCTGCAGATCTCGAGAATACGCTGCCTGGTTTCCTGGCTGAGGGTCCCTGTTCCTCGCAGCGCATGGGATACCGCTGACTGATCAACGCCAGCCAGCTGGGCAATATCTTTCTGGGAGAGGGTGGCCACGCCCATATCATACGTATGATGCTTTGGAATTCAACAAGGGATCCCTGCCGCATTTCGCAGAAGCCTGACTGAGACGTCAGGCTGATCAGTAACCCCTGCTCAGCCAATAATGGACTGCGTTCATCAGGGTAGCCATTCCCCTGCCAAACAGTGGGCGAACAAAGATCAGCAGTTGTGGAATAGTGGGGGAAAAACTGTCGCAGTCATCAGCAACGGGCCGATAACGATTTAGCTCCCGCTATCAGGCGGGATTGGGACCGTGGAATGACCGTCAGCGAGGGGGATCTCTCTTCTTACCAGGCTTAAAGTTCGTAAATCATTTAATATATGTGTCTTGCGCGATACATGCGTAACGCATACATCTATAAATGTCTCAGGCTAGCCGGGCGTTGCCCCTGTGACAGTTCACCCTGGAAGCAGGTCTGGAAAAGATTGGGTGCGAAAAAACTAAAGAAAAACATCAAAGTGTTGCATTGTGGGGCATCGTGGGGTACCATCCGTTTCGTTGAAGGTCAGAGAAGGGACAGCCAAGCGTGGTATTCGCCGGCACGTATGAGCACTCGGTGGATTCCAAGAACCGAGTTGCGGTTCCGGCGGAAATCCGCAGTCAGATCCGCCGCAGGGCGGCCGTCGCTGAGGGAGAGCCCGTGGTGTTTTATGTCACCCTGGGCGAAGACCGTCAGGCTCTGTGTCTGTACACGGAACAGGATTTTGAACGATTGGCAGCAGCTCTGGATGAGAGTGAGCGCGATCCGTCTGAAATTCTGCCGTATGAAAATGTGTATTTCAGCCTCGCACACCGGGTTGAGATGGACTCCGCAGGGAGAATCCGCCTGCCCGAGACGCTGCTGAAGATGACTTCGCTGGGTTCTGAGATTGTGCTGCTGGGGGTGAAGGACCACCTGGAGCTTCGAGATCGGGCCACCTGGCAGGCGCACGTACAGCGTGTGCTTTCCGAAAGGCCGGAAATCTTGATGAATCCCAGACGCGCGTTGAGACGAAACGCACCAACGCCGTCGAATCCGCCGCAGCATGAATAATCTGGCCGATGGGCGAGCAGGACGCAGACCCTCAGGCCATTTAGAAAAGTTCTCGCGGGTGACCAGAAGGATTCTGTCATCACAAGCGAGAGCAGGTCTGAGAGATTCAGATGTGTCTGGCCGGGGGAATGAGATTGTTGTTGTGGTCAGCGAAGGAGAACGGAATCGCTGCCGCACGGCACCAGGTTGATCCCGCTTGTGAAGATTCAGGGACGAATCTCTTCGAGGCAGGGTGTCAGTAAGCACCAGTGATCGGATGCCCGCAAAGCTCCGTGTACGACTGGCTAACAGCCTGGTGAACCGACGGCCCTTCGCTGATTTTAACCCGAAGCAGTCTGTCCCGAAATAGACAGACGCCTTCGGGCACTTGTCCCCGAAATATCCCCCTGCATTACCACACCTGCTAAACCGCCGGCCCTGCGCCTGGCGGTTTTTCAGTGCGCAGATGGGGCTGATCGTTGTTCATCGCGTGTGAAAGAGGCGGACAGATCGACTATTGGCTTTACCTGATAGGCGGAGCAATGTCTCGGGACGTTCATCCTATCTATATAGATGCACATTCCTCAATACCGGAAGTCCAGCCCCGGCCAGGGCGATGCTGCAGGAACCAGCTGCTCGAAGAAGAACGGGTCGGCGTAGCAGCGGAACCGGTAAAGCACATCCTGCCTGCGCATCGCCTCGGCGTTGATGCGAAGTGGGGCCAGAGGCAGGGTGTAGTTACTGCCCTGATGAAGGACTGTTGCCAGTCGATCTTCCACCGTTGCGCTGAGCAGATGACCCAGTGACCATGCTGCCACCGCTGCGGCCTGGTCCGCTGGCAGCGGAGCGGGCACGCGATTGCCCATCACGCGATCTTCCCGCTGAAGCGCAGGCAGCTGATCGAGAAACTCCGTCAGCGGGATGACCAGTCCGACATCGCCTTGATGGCGCAGCGTGAGAATGGCCTGTCTGCTGGTCCACTGCTCGAAACCGAACTGCCCGCGTGCCAGATCCGCGGCGCGTGGGCTTTCAATCTTGGCCAGAGCCTGAAGCAGTGTACGGATCACAATCACTTCGCCTGGAGGCAGAGTCTTTGCGAAGCGTCGCTGCATCAGCTGTTCGGTGGTCAGCTTCTGCATGGCAGGGTCTTTGAACAGCCTGGCGGAAGCGGGAATGACGCCTTCATCACCAAGCAGTCCCAGTGCCAGCATCCCATAGGCCGACACGATGCGATGCTGACCTGCGGGTGTGTCGAGCACTTTGCGGATGTCGATGCTGCGCGGGGGCGAGTTCGACAACCCCAGCGCCAGCAGACACGCGGCCCGCAGGTCGTAAGGCTCATCGCGGTCACTGGCCACATCAATCAAAGAACGCAGTGTCTTGCGCAGGATGTAGCGCGTGCGATCCGGCGTTTCACCTTCAAGCGCGCCATTGCGCCGCCAGAGATTGCGGTCGCCGGTCGAAGAGTGACGCGCATCAGGCGGATCGCTGGCTTCCATCGCAATGCCCAGCTCTGACATCCGGCGGAGATATAGACCTAAGGCGATGGCGGCGTGACTGCGACGCATGAAGTAACGCGCATCAATACCATTGCCATGCGAATCCTGAAGCGTGGGCGTGCGGAGAATGCGGATGAGAAGCTCAATGTCATCTGCGTAGCCGATGCGTCCCAGCGACAGCGCGGCGAAGCGGATCTCGTAAGGCGTGGCACCCGTGTATTCAAAGCCGGTGTACGTCCGCCGATGTGCATGATGTGGACCCGCTGGCGGCGGCGCATCTTCAAAGATCATCCGCAGCGCTTCGCGGGCGCGCTGGCTGTAACGATTCTCAGGCGGATACACGTACTGCCCCAGAGCCACCGCAGCAGCAGTGCGCAGGGCTGCGACTTCCGCGCCGATGGCGTTGATCTCCGCATCGGTGGTGTCATAGCGGATAGACTGCATCAGGTGACGCGTGGCGGCGATCACGCCTGATCGGCGGGTCATGAGAATGGCTTTGAAATGCGCAATCTGATCCTGCTGTTTTGACTGACCCACGATGAGCATCGCTTCGTTGACCAGCAGTGGATCGGTCGATTTATGCATGATGCGCACGGCCAGCGGCACCAGGCCCGGTGCATTGTGATGACGCAGCGCTGTCAGCGCCATGACCGATACATCACGATCCCGATTCTGCATAACCAGCTGGGCGAGTGTGCGCAGGACATTCTCAGCGGGTTTCTCCATCAGCATGACTGCGACGACCCAGCCCATGGTCTGCGTGCGCGTGAGTGTGCCCGGATCAAGCAGCTGCTGGCGTGCTTTGGCGTTGTTCGACAAACCCAACGCCAGCCATGCCACTTCGCTGACGTGTTCATCGCGATCGTTGAGCAGTTGAAGCAGGCGATCGACGGATGTGTCATCACCAATGCGTCCCAGTGCGAGTGTGGCCTGCTGGCGAACGATCGCAGGCCGGCCGGGCTGTGTGGCGCGGATGAGTGAAGCCACACCTGTTGCCCGCAGAGCCGCGCGCGTCTCAGGCGAAACCACTTCACGCTGCGCGGCGTCCTCCGCAATCAGGGAAGGCTCTTTGAGCCAGGGATGGCGATGCGACTCCCACACGTGCAGCCAGGACCATCGGCTGTGAATCCAGTCGTCAGGCCCGTGAGCTTCAACAGGGGTAGCATCAAATCGATGAATCAGCTGCGCGTCTGCGGGGCTGGCGCATGAGAGAGTGGCTGTCAGTGCGAGAGTACAGCATCCGGCCAGGCTCACGAGTCTGCGTCGGATGAATCCTGCACGATGCATGCGAGTCATGGCAGCCCTCCCCGAAAACAGATGATTGGATGCGTGGAGGCATCAGCGAGTCGCGATCAGACAGCAGCCCGCTCTGCTGCGCCTCTCATTCTCGGATGATGACCCGCACATTGCGCCTGCCATCGTCGGCCGATTCGTTGTTGCTGCCGAACGAAGGCGAGGGGTTCAGCAGTGAGCGGATCGATTGAATCACCAAAGCCACCAGCGTCAGTGTAATAAAGACCATGACACCGACAATGATCGCCGCCAGTGCGAGAAGAACCAGAGGAATAATGATCACCGCTGCAGCGCAGGCCAGCGTCAGGCGTACCACCCACGAGGGCTGGCTGTTGATCACGCGCAGTCGGTTCAGATGAATCTGCCATGCTTGCCAGTTGTTCATACCTAAACGGTAGGGCAGGCAGGCCGCGATGGCAACTCTTGACGACTTCTCACGGGCAACCCACAATCCCGTCATGACCTCTCCCCGGACCACTACAAATCTGCATGTCATCAAGTTCGGTGGCAGCCTGCTGGATCTGCCTGACTTCCCGGCTCGATTTGCGGCCTGGCGCAAGTCGCTGCCTGTCCATCACAAACTGCTTATGGTTGTTGGTGGCGGGGAGACTGCCGACGTGGTCCGCCGATTTGATAAGCACTATCACCTCACCCCCGAGCAGGGCCACTGGCTGGCCATCCGGGCCATGCAGTTCAATGCCCACTGCGTACGTCACATCCTGCAGAATGCAGAACTGGCGATCGATGTTCAGGCCTGTCAGCCCATCTGGCAGCGGGGGGCGATGGCGATTGTGGACCCTATCCCCTGGCTCATGGCTGATGAGGCACAGGGGATATGTGTTCCCCATCGCTGGAGTTTCACGAGTGATTCCATCGCCGCGCACCTGGCCACGCAGCTGGGGGCGTCACGACTGACGCTGCTCAAATCCACCCTGCCGCCTGACTCGACCACGGCCAGCCAGGCGGCGGAGGCAGGCATCGTCGATCCGGATTTTCCGCTGGCCAGTCAGTCGCTGCCCGACGTCTGGCTGACGAATCTGCGGGTAGACCCTGCAGCCCAGTGTCTGCTGGGGCGATGAAGATCCGACCTTTCCGGATTGACAGCGACAGGAAAACTTTGCGTCGATACCGGCTGAAGGTAAACTCTTGGCAAGGAATATGAACCTGATTTCCGGTTTGAAGCAGGTTGATTTCCTGTTGTGAGCGCTGCCTCAGGAGGGAAAGGCGTTCACAATCCCCTGACGGGCTATGGATGGACGAGCGAAGCCGCGCGTCTGCCTGGTGCTTGATTTCTCTACGGAGTGGGTTCATGAAACGTTTCCGGTCGAAGAAGCTGCTGGCCCTGGCCGCAGCAGTGCTCGCATGTCCAACCGCTGCCCTGGCCCAGACCGATCTGGAGCGATTCGAACGCCAGCTCGAACAGATTCACCGCGACAACGAACGCGCCATCGAGAAGTCCATCTCGGCGCTGCAGCGCACGGTGGTGGATGTGGGCGGCTATTACACCCTGAGCTATATGGCCATCGACGATGCGGCTCAGAAGACGCATCAGCTGGTCCAGCATGACCTGGGTGCTTATGCCCGCATCAACTTCGACGATGTGCATGAGTTCTTCGTGCGTGGTGAACTGACCTATCGCGACTTCAAGACAGGCGACGCCTTCGACAAGCATGGCGACGACCTGATCGGCCCATCGCTGGATCGTGCGTACTACCGCTTCGACCTTCAGCGTGCGATGGCCGTGTATGGCGACAAGGACATCAAGGGCAATGTCGTGGTCCAGGTGGGCAGGCAGCTGGCGCACTGGGCCAACGGTCTGACGCTCAGCCAGGATATCGACGGCGCCATCATTGAAGCCACGTATTACCCTTTCTCGGTGGAAGTGATCGCCGGTCTGCTGCGCGACAATCTGACCGATCTGGATCCTTATCGTCCCAACTTCAGCGACGACACCCGCCGCAGTTTCGTGGGCGCGCTGGTCTCGGCGCAGGTGCATCGCAAGCACAACGTCTTTGCCTATGCCCTGCTGCAGGATGACAACAACAACGATCCGTCGCGCACCGACATTATCAACGGCGTGGCCGCCACCACGCGCTTCGGCTACGACAGCCACTACATCGGCGTCGGTGCGCGTGGCAACCTCACCGACCGTCTGCTCTACAGCGTTGAAGCGGTCTACGAAGGTGGCAAGACCTACTCCAGCGGCTTCCTGGGCAACCCCAACGATGGGCCCATTACCGCGGTGCTTTCCTCACGTGATGACATTCACGCCTGGGCCGCCGACGTCAGGCTCGACTATCTGTTCACCGATCCCAACCAGACGCGTCTGTCGGGTGAAGTGGTGCTGGCCAGCGGTGACGGCGATCGTTCCTATCACGGAACCAGCTCGTATGGCGGGAACAAGCCCGGGACGAGTGATCGCGGCTTCAACGGCTTTGGCCTGACGAACACGGGTCTGGCTTTTGCCCCGACGGTGTCGAACCTCGTGCTCGTGCGTGCGGGCATCTCCACCACGCCGTTCCCCAATGTGGGCTTTGTTCGCAACCTGCAGGTGGGTACGGATGTGCTGGTGTTCAACAAGCTCGTGAGCAGCGCCCCGATCAACGAAAACACTTCGGACACCCTGTATCTGGGCACCGAAGCCGACTTCTACGCCAATTGGCGCATCACCAGCGATCTGGCGCTGTCCATGCGTTACGGCGTATTCTTTCCGGGCAAAGCCCTGGCCCACGCGCCCAATGGTTATGGCAGCGATCCGCGCCACTTCTTCTACAGCGGCGTGACGCTGTCGTTCTGATGCATCAATGAATCACTCGATTATTTCACGGAGCGCCATCATGCCCCGTCCGACTCTCAAGAACTGCCTGCTCGCCGCGATGATGTTCAGCAGCCTGTCGCTGATGGGTTGCCAGAGCGCACGTATCGAAAATCCACTGATTGCTCCTGGCGTTGTCAACGCCGATGAAGAGCAGCAGCTTGCATTCTGGCACGAACTGGCCCAGCGTCCGCTGGTGGCCAACGATGAAGCCTTCCATGCTCTGCTGCTGTTTGTCGATGGCAAGGATGAAAACACCGACTACGCCGGCCGCGTTGAAGCGCTCAAGAGTCGCAGGATGCTGCCCGGATCGTTTAACGCTCCTGCTGATCAGGCCATCACCCGGGGCGATCTGGCCGTGGCGCTGGCGGGCGCGCTTGACATCAAGGGTGGTGTGATGATGCGTCTGACAGGCGGGACCAGTGCCCGCTATGCGACGCGTGAACTGATCTATCAGGGCGTCTACCCGCAGGGTGTGGAATACCAGACCTTCACGGGAACGCAGTTTGTGGGCATCATCGCCCAGGCTGAAGACTACCAGCGCGAACATGGCAGGAAGGAAACGCCTGCTTCGCCAGTAGAATAAGAGGATGGGAGAAACGTCTGTTATGGCAGGTCACACTGCCCGCAGACTACAAAGGAGAATGAAGATGAACCTATGCACGAAAGTTCTGCTCACGGCGCTGCTCACCACGTCCGCTGGCATGCTGGTGATGGCCGATGCCCCAACGGATGTTCCGGTTGAGCCCAGGACCGAGCAGACCGCCGACAAGCCCGCTGCTGAAAAGATTCAGGCTACGATCCGCGAGGTCAAGGGCATTGTTCAGTATCGCACCGGCGATGATCAGCCCTGGCAGAAGGTGGCTGAAGGTATGGTGCTGGATGTTGGTGTGGAGTTTCGCACCGGCCCGCGCAGCTCAGTGACGTTCCACCTGCCTCCCGACCAGGTGATCACGCTTGATCGTCTGGGCACGCTCAAGCTGCTCGACGCCATCAACAACGATGATTCGACCATTGCCAAAACCGAGCTGGGTATGCGTTATGGCCGCACCCGCTATCAGGTGGAAGGCGCTCAGGATGTGGAACACCACGCCACCATCCGCTCGCCCAGCGCGACGCTGGCCATCCGTGGCACGCAGGATGTGACGCTGACCGATCAGCGTCCCGGCCGCGCTTCGGCGTCGAGCAAGGGCACGCGTGTCTACTTCCGCTCCACGGGCAGCCCCACGCAGGTGGTCTTTGGTTCTAACAACGACTCTTCCACTCAGAGCGTTGAAGAAGGCGACAGCAGCCCGGCGGAATCGACCAACCGTAAGCGCACGGTCGACGCCGGCCCCAGCAACGCCCGCAGCAAGAATGAGTTCGAGCTGATCAACAACTACGAACTCTACAATGGCAAGCAGATGAACAATCAGGGCGTCATGAGCTTCCGTGCGCAGGGTCCCACTCAGGCTCCCACCACGCAGCCCAGCTGCTGTGGCAACTGATCCATCTATCGCTCTCACGCAGTACACAAGCCCGGTCCGCCGGGCTTTTTCTTTGCGCCCAGTTTGCTCGCGAATGATTTGTGCGTACGCTATCGCCATGCGCATTCTCGGCATCGATCCTGGCCTGCGACTCACCGGCTACGGCCTGGTGGAAGTCATCCCCGGCCAGATTGAGCCGCGCCTCATCGAAGGCGGCGTGCTGCGCCTGATTACCTCGGGAACCATCGAAGAACGCCTCGGCCGACTGCATCAGGAAATCACCGAGCTGATCGACGAACTCCAGCCGCAGCGCATGGCTATCGAAAAACTCTTCGCTCACTACAAGCATCCGCGCACGGCCATCCTCATGGCTCACGCCCGCGGCGTCATTCTGCTGGCCGCGCGTCAGAAGCAGCTTGAGGTTTCCAATCTTCCTTCAACAGAAGTGAAAAAAGCCATCACTGGCTATGGCCACGCATCGAAGACGCAGATGCAGCTGGCCGTGCAGACGCAGTGTCGCCTGCCTGAGCCACCTTCGCCGCCCGACGTGGCGGACGCAATCGCCATCGCGCTGACCGATGCCCGCCGCGTCGCACTGACGATGCTGCGGTAATGGGATGAGGTGGTGATGCAAAGTGAGATACTTGTGCGTGTCTGCGCGGGAATGACGGATGGGTAAATCACGCCCGTCAGTGAGACTCACTGCATTAAACACACGACATTCAGTGTGAAGCCTTCCCTTCATCCGCCAACTGCTTCGCCTGCTCTACCATGTCCTGCGCCCAGGGCTTATCCGCGTAAAGCAGCACAATCGCCTGAGCCAGCGAGCGGGCCTGTGCGGGATCCTCGGCCATCATCGCGCGAGCCTGATTCAGTCGCTGACGGATCAGCAGCAGATGCCCTGTGGTGCTCTGTGTCGCCTGCTGCTTGAGCTGATCGATCTGCTGAGTGATCTGCGCCACAATGGCGCGATCCTCCTCTGGCAGTTTCGAAGGATCACCCGCCAGCGTGAGAATTGCCTGCAGCTGCTCAAGAGCCTGCTGAGGCTGGCTCACTGCCAGCAGCATCGCCTGATCGCGCAGCTGCGCCAGGGGCAGTACATTCTGCCCCGTATTGAAATGCCGCTGGGCGATGGGCAGCAGCCGATTCGTGCGGATCTGTGAAATCTGCTGTTCAATCGGAGCCAGCTCAGGCAGACGCGGGTCAGTGGGATAGAGCTGACGAAATTCATCAATGTCACCAGCTGCATTGAGCAGCTGCTGCGCATCACCACTTTGAGAAGCCGCTACGATGTGGCTGTAGAGCTTGTCCGCACTGGGGGGACGCACGACGAAGAAGATGATCACACACACCGCTATCAGCAGCAGGGAAAGCAGAATGGTTCCCAGCGGAATCTCGCGGGGCGATGGCGCAGTCTTTTCCTGCTGGCGTTCATAATCAAGCTGAGCGGCTTCCTGCGCAGTGATGAAAACGTTGGCAGGCTCCGTTGTCGATTCAGCGTCATCCTCTACAGGAATGTCGACCGAGGCCGGGATGATGCTGGCGACAGTGGCCTGCGGATCGTGCACCTGCGTGGCATTCGCCTGGGCACGTACAGGTGTTTCGTCCGCAGCGGCGGGGCTGGCCACGGTCTGATTCAACGCGCCGGCCTGAGTGGTGTCTGATGATGCACTGCTGGCTGCGGCGGTGGAAGCAGGATTACCCGCTCCATGTAACGCGACGCCATCCTCTACGGCCTGCAGAGCACGCGCGAGCGTGGTGAGTGAGCCGATGCGGTCCTGAGGCTGCTTGGCCAGCAGGCCCAGGATCACCGCATCCAGTTCGCGCGGAATGTCAGGCGTGAAGTGGCTGGGAGGAAGCGGCGTCGCAGTGCGCTGAAGCTTGAGCACTTCAGGCAGCGTCCTGCCTACAAAAGGCGGCCGTCCGGTGAGCAGTGCATAGAGTGTTGCACCGAGACTGTAGAGATCGCTGCGGGCGGTGGCTTTGCTGCCATCGGCCTGCTCTGGTGAAAGATAGTTGGCGGTTCCCACGATGCCGCCATCCAGTGTGAGACCTGATACGCCATAAAGCTGCGCGATGCCGAAGTCGGCCAGCTTCACACGACCATCGCTGAGCATCATGATGTTGGCAGGCTTGATGTCGCGATGAATGATGCCCCGATCATGCGCATGACGCAGCGCTCTGCAGAGCTGATTCGCAATGGCCAGTACCTGGCGCCAGGGCAGTTTCTGCTGGGCGTGGATGAGCGATTCAAGCGAATGGCCGTCGACCAGTTCCATCGCGTAGTAGAGCGTGCCATCCTGTTCGCCAAAGCCGAAGATGCGCACGATCGATTCATGATCGAGTCGGCGGAGCGTTTCGATCTCCACTTCAAATCGCCCGCGAAAGCCTGACTGCCTGGCCAGCTGTGCAGAGAGCACCTTGATGGCGGCAGGCTCGCGCGTCTGCTCATGTTCTGCAGCGAATACATCACCCATGCCGCCCGAGCCGAGCTTGCGCTGAATCACATAGGGGCCAAAGCGTTCAGGGGTCATCTTGAACCTCGCATGCTCGGATCCATGGGCAGGCTTACGATCGCTTCGCCAGCAGATAGGCTTTGTCGTCCTGAGGCAGTGCTGAGCCCTGATAACGCATCAGCTCAGCGTCAAGGTTCTGCATGATCTGGTCCACGGCTGATCCAGACGCGTATGCCTGTGACAACAGTTGGCCCACACCCTTAATACCAAGCATCTCATTGGTGTCATGATGCAACATTTCAGACAGGCCATCGGTGTAGAGCATCATCAGCTGGCCGGGCGCAAGGGTGTCGCGCGACATCACCATGGGATCAGGAATGAAACCCAGAGGCGGATTGAGCCCGGCTTCGAGTTCGCGGATCTGCCCCTGCGCATCCATCACCAGGATAGGCGGATGACCTGCGTTGATGAATTCGATCTGCCCCGTAGCTGGATTGAGCAGCGCAACGATACCCGTGACGAATGAGGAGTCGGGCAGCATCTGGCACAGATAGTGATTCAGGCGGTTGATGAGATCCGCCAGATCGAGCTTTGTGGTGATGTTGGTGTGAATCAGCGTATGCAGACTGGCTGTGACCAGCGCGGCCTGCAGACCTTTGCCACACACATCAGCCACGCACATCAGGGCGCGACCGTCGGGCAGCGCGACGGCGTCGATGTAATCACCACCCACCCATTTGCACGGCTCAAAGCCGATGGCCACGTTCAGACCCGGAATACGGACATCGCGCGGGATCAGCCGCTTTTGAATTTCATTAGCCTGCCTGAGTTCGGTTTCGATAAGTGCCTGCTGCTGCGCGCGGTGGCGGGCATCCCACGCGGCGTCGGCATGGCGGTGCTGTTCCGCTGCCAGGGCGCACAGGGCGAGCCACTGCCCCGTGCCATACTCGGCCGGGAAGGTGATGTAGAGCAGATCCATCCAGTCGGGATCGTCATCATCTGACAATGGGCAGGCAATCGCAGCGACAGTCTGAACATTCCCGGCCAGCGACAGCGCGACCACGCCGGTTCCGCTGCTCACGTTGCTGGCCACGACTGGTGCTTTGCTCTGGCGGGCCGCGTGCAGCAGCGTGCGTGAAACATAAGGCAGTTCGCCTCGTTTCCAGTTGCGGCTGGAATGCGGGCCGCAGATGACGTTCTGCGCATCAGTGGAGGTGTTGCCTTCGTGGCGCGAGATACGAAGCACCACTGCAGTGTTGCCATGCATCGGTTCACTGACCATCAGCTGACAGAGCCGAGTGAGGCGCATGGCCGGGTCTTCGATGGTCAGCAGTTCATCGGCGAATGAGGAGAGTACTTCGATGTGGTGCGCCGAAATCCTGGGCGCTTCCAGATCATGCAGGCTGGCGATGTGTCCCGGCGGTTCATCGCCCAGATGAATCATGCCCGTGGTGTCGCCCGGCCTGCGACGCTGACTGCTGGGGGCAATCCCCTGCGGGCGGAGAGTGAAATCTTCCACCTGAAGGATGTCGGAAGGTTCGAGCAGATGTTCCTGAATTTTCTGTCCGTTGACGCGCGTGCCATTGCGGCTGCCCAGATCGCGCACCCACCATCGGCCGAAAGGGTCTTTGAAGAGTTCCGCATGTTGACGTGAGACGGTGACGCTGTCGAGCCTCAGCGCCGCATCGGGCGCCCGGCCGATGATCAGCCGATCGGACTTGAGCGGGACACGCATCGGCTGCGACGCCCCCTGGGCAAAGATGTCCATGTAGGCGTCCGACAGCTGGGCCATGTCACCTTCCCTGTTGAGTCGTCAGGTTGAGACACTCCGTCATGCAGGCCAATCAGAATTTTACCATCGCCTGGTCGGTGGAACGGTAGATCTTCAGCAGTTTGTCCAGGCGGGTGAGCTTGAACACTTCCATGATGCTGTTGCTGATGGCCGCCAGGCGCATCTCGCCACCCATGGACTTGATCTGCTTGTTGAGCGACATCAGCACGCCGAGCATCGCTGAGGAGATGTTCTGAACATTCTCAAAGCTGAGAATGATCTTGGGCAGGCCGCTCTTCTCAATCACGCTCTGCATCTCCTGATGCAGGCGATCGATCTTGCTCTGATCGAGAATGGCTTTGTCGGTGAACTCAATGATGATGACGTCTCCCATGCGCAGCAGCAGCAGCGGGCTATCAATGGGCATCGACATGGTGACTCACTCCCTATGTGACGGGCTCTCTTCTTCCAATGACCGAAATACTTGTACCACGATGGGTTGTCAATAATCATCGGATAATTGGGGCATAGGAATAAACCCTCAGTGTCATTGGAATTCACGCCTGGGTCGCAACCTCGCTGGGCAGGTGACGGGATTTCACCACGAAGAAGATGGCCGGGTAGATCAGCAGCTCGAGGATGAAGCTGGTGGTCAGCCCGCCGATCATCGGAGCGGCCAGGCGTCTCATGGTGTCGGCCCCGGCGCCGTCGGCCCACATCAGAGGCAGAAGCCCGATAAAAGTGGTGGCCACGGTCATGGTCTTGGGGCGGATGCGCATCACCGCGCCATCGTAGACGGCGTGCCACAGGTCGATGCGGTCGCGCATCCTGCCCTGGGCTTTGAACCGGTCGTAGCTGTTGTCCAGATAAAGCAGCATGACCAGACTCGTCTCCGCATCCAGCCCGGCCAGGGCAATCACGCCTACCCACACCGCCAGCGACAGGTTGTAGTCCAGCAGATACACCAGCCAGAACGCACCCACCAGCGCAAAGGGCATGGCAAACATCACAATCGCCACGCGACCCCAGCTGCCCGTGGCCATGTAGAGCAGCAGGATGATGACCACCAGTGTTACGGGGATGATGACCATCAGCCTGTCGCGCGCGGCCTGCATGTATTCGTACTGACCGGACCACACGATGCTGTAGCCCGCAGGCAGCGTGATGTGCTGAGCCACCACCTTCTGCGCATTGGCCACGTACGTGCCTACATCCTGCCCGGCGATGTCAACGTAGATCCAGCTGGTGGTGCGGGCGTTTTCACTCTTGATCATCGCTGGCCCTCGCAGGATGCGGATATCTGCCAGCTGGCCCAGAGGAACCTGCCTGCCATCGTCGGTGGCGATGAGCAGATCACGCAGTGCGTCCACATGATCACGGCGCTCCGCGGGATAGCGCAGGCTCACAGGGTAGCGCTCGAGCCTTTCGATGGTGGTGGTAATGGGGCTGCCGCCGATGAGCGCATCAATCACCTGCTGCACCTGTGCGATGGAGAGGTTGAGCCTGGCGATCTCATTCCGGCGGATGCGGATGTCAATGTAGTACCCGCCTCCCGATTTATCGGGGAAGGCGCTCTGCGTGTAGGGCGCAGTCAGCGGATCGCTCCGCAGTGCGCTGGCGACATCAATGGCCAGCTTGTCGATGGTCTTCAGATCCGGGCCGAGAATCTTCACGCCCACCGGCGTCTTGATGCCCGTTGAGAGCATGTCGATTCGCGTGCGGATGGGCATGGTCCACGAGTTGGTCAGGCCGGGGATCTGCAGCGTATCGTTGAGGCCGGGAACCGTGAGTGGCTGATCGCTCTGCGGGTCAGGCAGGTGATAGCCATAGATCAGTTCATCGAGCGTGATGGGACGCGATGTCGACCAGATCCAGCGCAGCGGCTTCTGCATCCACGTCGGCCAGTGGTCGAAGAATCGCGCCACAGGCACGTGACGCCACTGCTGTTTGTCGCGCTTGAGCATGACGACGGTTTCAAACATGCTCAGGGGCGCAGGGTCGGTGGCAGTCTCGGCCCAGCCGGCTTTGCCCATGACCGATTCCACTTCGGGGAAGGTGGCGATGAGCTTGTCGGTCTGCTGCAGCAGCTCGCGAGCCTTGGTGATGGACAGGCCCGGATCGGTCGTGGGCATGTAGAGCAAATCACCTTCCTCCAGCGGAGGCATGAACTCACTGCCCATGCGCGACAAAGGCCAGTACATGCTCGCCACCAGCACTGCAGCCAGCGCCAGCGTCAGCCAGCGCCAGCGGATGGCCAGCACGAAGAAGGGGTGATACACCGCCTGCATGATCCACGAGATCGGGTTACGATCTTCATGCACGATCTTCTGAGGCAGCAGCAGCATGCCAGCCAGAATCAGCCAGCCGAGGATCAGCCAGTGTCTGTACGTATTGAGTGCTTCCAGAGGCAGCAGCCAGAGCATCAGCGCGGGAATCACCATCACGCCCAGGGTGATGGCCAGATTGCGCTTCCAGCCCCAGACCTTTGGCAGCAGTCGCGGGCGGATCAGGAACGTCATCAATGCAGGAACAAGCGTGATGGCCAGCACCGAAGCCCAGCCCATCGCAAAGGTCTTGGTGAACGCCAGCGGGCGGAACATGCGCCCGCTCTGTTGATCCAGTGCAAAGACCGGAATGAAACTCACGGTGATGATCAGCAGTGAGAAGAACAGGCTCGGTCCGACTTCCGCAGCGGCGGCGTACATTATCTGCGCGTGACTCGGCCGCTGGTCTTCAGGCAGTGCCTCAGCGCGGTCCAGATGCTTGTGCGTGTTCTCCACCATGATGATGGAACTGTCGACCATCACCCCGATGGCAATGGCGATGCCACCCAGACTCATGATGTTGGCGTTGATGCCCGCCAGCTTCATCACCAGCAGGCTTGCCAGCACGCCCAAGGGAACGACCACCACGGCCACCAGTTCACTGCGGGCATGGAGCAGAAACAGAATACACACCAGCGCCACCACGATGATCTCTTCAAGCAGCGTGTCGCTGAGTGTGCTCACCGCGCGATCAATCAGATCGGAGCGGTCGTAGCCTGTCTCCACCGCTACGCCCGGCGGCAGACTGTTCTCAAGTTCAGCGATGCGGCTGCGCACCGCTTCAATCGTGGTGCGCGCGTTCTCACCGAAGCGCATCACCACGATGCCGCCTGCGGTTTCACCTTCACCATTCCATTCGAGAATGCCGCGACGCATCTGCGGACCTTCGCGGATGTCGGCGACATCAGCCAGGTAGATCGGCGAGCCCTGCGCATTGGCGCCCAGGCTGATGCGTGAGAGGTCTTCGATCACCTGCTGTGTACGCGAGGAGGCATCGCTTGCCAGTCCGCCGAGATAACCTCGGCCGCGCACCATGTACTCCGCTTCGCCCAGCTCGATGACGCCGCCACCAGCGTCCATGTTGGCATCGGCGATGGCCTGCTTCACTTTCGTGACAGGCAGGTTGTAGGCCAGCATCTTCACCGGATCGAGCGTGACCTGATACTGCTTCTGATATCCGCCGATGGAGGCCACTTCCGCCACGCCGGGAATCGCGGTGAGTTCGTATCGCAGGAACCAGTCCTGCAATGAACGCAGATCGGCCAGCGTCTGCTGCGCCTGAACCAGAGGCTGACGACTGATGGGGCAGTGCGTCAGCTCATCAGGCAGGATGCGATGTTTACGCAGATGCGTACGTCGACTGGCTGCTGCATGCTCCGGATTGACGTACCAGCGGTTTTCCTTCGCGTCATACCACAGGCCGTTGGGATACGCAGGCGAATATTTCCCGGTGACCAGCGCGTACTGATACACCCAGCCCACGCCGGTGGCATCGGGTCCGATCTGCGGCGACACGCCTGCAGGCAGGCGATTGCTCATCGTCGCCAGCTGTTCGAGCACGCGGCTGCGCGCCCAGTAGAGATCGGTACCATCTTCGAAGATGACGAAGACAAAGCTGGCGCCGAACATGCTGCTGCCTCGAACGCTCTGCGCGTAGGGCACGGCCAGCATCGCGGTGCTCAGCGGGAAGGTGATCTGATCTTCCACGATCTGCGGCGCCTGACCGGGGTACTCCGTGCGGATGATCACCTGCACATCGGACAGATCGGGAATGGCATCCACGCGAATCGTCCGGGCGGCCCAGATGCCAGCGCACGCCAGCGCCAGGGCCAGCAGCAGCACCATCGCACGATTGTCGATTGAGAGCTTGATGATGCGGGCAATCATGGATGATCCTCGTGCGCGTGGCTGGAAGCAGGAGCAACAACCCTGGCCACAGGCAGCGGTGACTGGCCGGTATAGCAGCGGAGCATCATGCGGCCGAAGTACGGATTGCGCACTTCCTTGACGATGGTGATCCAGCTTCCGCCTTCCTTCTGAGCCTGGCCTTCGAGATACATCGAGCAATCGAGCTGTTCGACGGGCTGCGTGCGATCGTGCGGGACGCCTGTGGCTTTGAGGATGGCCAGCGTCGCTTCCGACAGTTCACGGAAGATCAGGCGTGTGGCATCAATATCTCTGGATTCCGTGAGCGTCTGCGCATGTCGGGCGATGTCCCGGATCTGGGGATGCTCGTGCCAGAAATGAGGCTGGCCCGGCATGGTTTCCTTCCCCAGCGCGGAAGCAATGCTGTGAATTTCCCTGGCCGCAGCAGCGACATCGGCATTGCTCGAAGCCAGACGATCGCTCATCACCAGGTACTGATCGATCAGACGATTGATCTGCTGCGCAGCGGCGGCAGTGAGTGGCATGCGCTCGTTGGCTTTGCGATCGCTTTCACTTTCAGGTGAGAGCATCTGCGCCAGCGCCAGGCGCGTGTTGGATTCGGTATCGAGCAGGAACTGGCCGGAGGTGACGATCTCCTCACCAGCGGTGACGCCATCGAGAATCTGCAGCATGCCGTTGGAGCCTGTGAGCCCGGTGCGCACCTGGCGCGGCTCGAAGTGGCCCTGGCCCAGGGCGACAAAAAGCAGCTGACGTTCGCCAGTATCGAGAACGGCCGATCGCGGAACGGTGAGTGTTTCCTCAGGCAGTGTCACCTGTAGTTCCACCGCCACGAACATGCCGGGGCGCAGCGTAATACTGGGATTGTCGAACACAAGCCGCGCGCGGCCCTGACGGGTGACTTCATCGACGTAGGGGTAGAGATACTCGAGCTTTCCTTCGAGAGCGTCGGTGGTGGCGTAAGGCAGCTTCACACGCGCGGCCATGCCCGGTTTGATCCAGGGCAGATGCTGTTCATACACCGCAGCCTGCACCCACACGCGAGACAAATCGGCGATGCGATAGATCACCTGTCCGGGTTCCACTGCGCTGCCCAGTGTCACCTGACGATCGACCACCACGCCATCGGCAGGGCTGTAGACCGTAATGGTCTTTTCCGAAGTCCCTCGCTGTTCAAGCTGATGGATCTGATCCGCAGTGAGATCGAGAAACTCCAGCCTGCGACGCGCGGCCTGCAGCAGGTTATCGTTTGATGAGCCACTGCCATCACCACGGCGGATGGTGCGCAGCACGGTGAGATACTCTTCCTGCGCCACGTAGACCGCTGGCGCGTAGATGTCGAACAGGGGATCGCCCTTGCGTACCTGCTGGCCGGTGGTGCTCACATGGAGCTTCTCGATCCAGCCCTGATACTTGAGCGTGACCTGGGCCTGCAGGCTTTCGTCGTAATCGACATGGCCCGTGGTGTGGATCGCGCGTGTCAGCGAGGACATGACTGCGGGCGTGGTGCGCACGCCGATGCGCTGAGTGATCTGCGGCGCGATGGCCACCTGATCGGTGAAGCGTGATGGATCGAGTGGAACCAGCTTCATATGACAGATCGGACAGTCGCCTTCCTGTGGCAGGATCACCCAGGGGTGCATGCCGCAGGTCCAGTGGTGACCTGATGCTGAGGCTTCATGATCGTGATGACGAAGCATTGAGCCGGCGCGCGTGAGGCCTGAACGGATCTGGGCACTGAAAATCACGCCCATGGTCAGGGCGACGATTACCGCCAGGCTCAGGGAAAGGATCATCGACCACGATGGCCCTGCTGGGAGGGTCCGTTTATCTGTCGCATCGCCCGGGGTTGAGGGAGTGCGGGAAGTCATATCCATCTCGCTTGTAGAAAATCCAGAGACAATCGATCGAAACAGGAGCGCGGATGCGACATCGCTGCAGGCAATGTCCATGCGCACGAAACAACAGCACTGCGGTCATGCAGGCTGCATCGATGTCATGTCTTCAGATCGTCAGCTGGCAGGAAAGGCCAAGCAGCGAATCGCCAGCGAGTGTGGCGATGGGGACAGGCGGAGAAGGGGCATGGTCGGCGGACAGCGGAACCGGGGCCAGCCAGTTGAAGGTGATCAGCGCCAGATGGAACACGGGCAGATCGCTGGCTGCAGCATGAACCACGGGGACTACCGTCGGCTTGGACGGGGCGGTGAGCAGTTTCACATCGCAGTCGCACTGGCTATCGTCGTTATGGTTCGAGTCATGCGATGCAGGATCGCCGGCGGGCGTTGAGCCTGAGCTTGCACAACAGCCATGGTCCTGATCCATTCCCACTGTGGCGATGGCGGTGACGTCCTGCGCCACCGAAGCGGCGTGCGCATTACCCATGCAGCAGCACCAGGCGACGGTGAAGACCGTCAGCCACAGCGCCAAAGCGCAGGTCAGGATGGAACGGGAAAGCGACATCACACCTTCATCATAGCTCGCAGGCCCGGCGGGAGTACAGGGCAGCCTGTCCCTACAGGTCTGACATCTCATGGAACCGGCATGAAAGAGGAAATATTCCGGGGCAGCCCGGAGCGGTCAGGCCTGGACATCCACATGCACGATCGGCGGCTGATCGGGTGAGGCCTTTTTGTCGCGGTCCGCTTTATCTGTCTGCGGAGCCGTGGCTTCGGGATGAGGCTGATTGGGCAGATCATCGGTAATGGCCACATGCACGCCGGCGTGGCCCTGGTCGTTCTCATCCAGAGCGCGCAGGTGAATCTCGGCGGTTTCGCGCACGGCCCGGGTCTGGCGATAGTCCTGCTGTGCCCGGGCAGCCCGCATGCGAGCCACCTGCTGAGCCTGCAGCGAGGTCTGGGCTACGCCCATGGCAACGTTGGATGGAACAATGTTCATAATCAGCCCTCCAACACAGGCCCGATGGGCCTTTCTCCTGCTTATTGTATCGGCTGATAGAGAGGGCTGCGTTAATGATGGAGGGTTAACTGTGATTAATCATTGGGTTTATAGATATTGATGAGGGCAGGTTGGCCTATGCAAGACAAGGTCCATCCAGCAGTTACACGCCTGCCTGTCTTCTGCTGCCAAGGGGGACCAGTGCAGCCACCAGCACCGCTGTCAGAAGCAGGAAAAGCAGCAGCAGCGGCAGCTGGGTCATCCAGTCGGGCTGGGCCAGCAGCAGGGCGATGGTCAGGGCGATCAGGGCATAACGGGCGGTGATCAGCCGATGACGCATCCACGCCATCGCATTGCTGGGAAGGGTCTCGAGCACCATCACCACCACCACCGCCACGAGCAGCGCCATCAGCCTGCCCCGGCTGGCGTGGGCGTTGTGCATCTGCTGGATATAAGGCTGCCTGCCCGGATCGCTCAGCAGGGTCTGAGTGTCCAGCGGCGTTTGCGACTCGCCTGTCTCGCCGGCCAGGGAGTTGATCATGTGCTTGAGGACCAGATCGCGATCATAGCTGGCCAGCTGAATGGCAGCGACCTCGACCGAGCCGAAATATCGGCTGTAGGTTTCAGGCGACAGTCGACCGAGCACTGCCGGCCCCAGCACAATGCCCAGCAGCACGCCGATGATCAGCAGATACAGATCCAGATGGTTCGGCCGGGAAGGGGCTGGGTTTGTGGTCGTTGCGGAGGGCGTCGTGGTCGTCGCCTGGGCCGATGGAGTGTCGTTCATCAATCATGCTCCCGATGGAAGATGGCCCGAGCCTACCGCAAAGCTTCGCCGGTGGAAACTCAATCACACGATTGTGACGCTTATGCTTGGCGCTGCTCAGCCCTGAACGTATCCTCGCGATATGAAACACACGCTGCGACTCTGGAGCTGTCTCACCCTCGCGCTGGCCATGGGTCTGCCCATCGCTGGCTGTACGTTCAAGGGGGACATCGCCCGCCAGAAAGCGCTGGCGCGTGAAGATGGCGACCAGTGGCGGCCACATGTGGTCGACATGCGCGTGTACCCCTCCTCGAAGTTTGCCCGGGTGGATCAGCAGCTCATCGTCGAAGCCCGCGTGGAATTGCTCGATCAGATGGGCGACTCCATCAAGAGCAGCGGCGTGGCGCAGTTTCAGCTCAACACCACAGGCTATGTCAGTGGCAGCTCGGAATCTCGCTCGCTCTACAAGTGGGACATCACCCTCGATTCACTTGAAGATCAGCGGACGTACTACGACCCCATCACACGTGCGTATCTCTTTCGTCTGAAGCTCGACCAGCACGCCGCGCCGCAGGTTCCCACCTCGCTTCAGGTGGTCTTCACGCTCCCCAATGGCCAGCGCCTCTCCGCGCAGGCGACGCTCCCGGTGATTCGATAACGCCACCGGCTGCGCGTGGTGTTTGCTTTCCTCACTTCCAAGCAGGAATGATGCATGATCTGGTTGCTGGCTGCTCTGGTGTTCGTCTCGCTGGCCCTGTGGGTGTTCTTCAACTTCTCACCAGCCAGGCGGGACTGCTTCAATCATCGCGTGCTGCTGGAAGATGCGCATCCGGCTGATCGTGGGGATGAACATCTGCCACCCGCAGCCATCATCTGCCCGGGGCGCAATGAAGCGTCGTGGATCGACAAGACCATTCCCGACTTGTGTGAGCAGGATTATCCCGGCCTGCGTGTGGTGTTTATTGACGATCACAGCGACGACGCCACGCCGGCCATTACTGCCCAGATGGATCAACACTATCCGCATCTGACGGTGGTGCGTAATGAAGTTGAGCCGCCTGCGGGCTGGGTGGGCAAGTGCTGGGCCGTGCGCCAGGGCTACGCCGCGCTGCAGCACAGTGATAAGCAGGAAGAAATCACCTGGCTGTGTTTCACCGATGCCGACATCCGCTGGCATCCGCAGTGTCTGCGCGCGGCCATGCATTACGGCCAGCGCTACAACGCCGATGTCGTCGGCCTCTTTCCCAAACTCGAATTCGGCTCGGCCATCGAACCGCTGGGCCAGCTGACGATGGTGCTGGCGCTGGGGTTGCTCTTCCCTTTTGAGAAGGCGATGGACCCGCGCCACCCCGACACACTCACAGGCGGCGCGTTTATTCTCGTCAGGCGGTCGCTCTACGATCAGATCGGCGGGCATGAGTCGGTCAAAGGCTGCGTGGTGGAAGACCTGAACCTTGGGAAGAACCTCAAAGCGGCTGGCGCGAAGATCCGCATCGCCGCAACGCCTGAGCTGCTTCGCTGCAGAATGTACGAAGGCTTCTGGGATATGTGGGAGGGGCTGACGAAGAACGCCTACGCCGGCATGCAGTACAAGCCTCACTGGGCTGTCGGGTTTCTGTCAGCAGCATGGCTGATCAATGTACTTCCGCCTGTGTATCTGATCGTCTCACTCATCCTCGCGCTGCGCACTCACGACCCCATCGCGTGGGCGTGTGTCGCAGGCAGCTTCATCACCGTCCTGCTGCAGACCCGGGCGATGAACGCCATCCGCAAAATGATGGGCCTGAAGTGGTGGTGGGCCTGGAGCGTGCCCGCAGGCTCAGCGCTCTACAGCGTGTTCATGATCGTCAGCGTCTGGCGCTACTACGTGGGCGGGAATAAATGGAAGGGGCGGTCGTACAGCAAAGCCGATCTGGAAACGCCGAAGGCCTGATTGATCAAGGCCGCCACGGATTGGGCTTGGTGCGATGCAGTGCGATGGGAATCTCTTTGATTTCCTGAATGTCTACGACCTTCCACTGATTCTTCTGCTGCCTGAGTTGGAACTGCAGGACATACTGTCGTCCCGTCGGTGTTCTCGCCTGGAGCACGACCTGCATGGAGCCATTACTGACTTTTTGCGCAGGCCAGAATCGATAGCGCAATTTATCCTTGGCCGATTCAGTCAATACATTGTAGAAGTCATCCCAATCGGTTCGAGTCGTGGCCTGCTGGAAAACAGCTTTGTCAGCGGTCAGGCCGCCAAGCATGAACGTCTCGACTGCTTTCTCAGGCGTTGAAAGATCGACGTGCACTTTCTGTGACAGCGCTGCGGTATATGCGATCTCTTCATCCAGCACTGCCAGATCAACTGGCAGCTGCACTTCACGTCCGGGCAGAGGAGGGAACGCCACCCCAAACAGCGTGCGGTCGATTGTTTTCAATTCATTGATCGATGGTTGATGACCCGCCAGCGCCAGGCTGTAAAGGAGACTGGTGCGCCAATGGTAGTTCTGCTCAGCTTTGAGCAGTGGCTCGAGGATTGCAATGGCATCCTTCGTGCCATTGAGACCCAGTGCGTAATACAGCCAGCGATTGAGGCGATTCTTTCGCTCGTCGATCAGGCCGTAGAGCAGGGGCCAGGTGGTGTCAGGATCGCTGGCCAGCAGATGCGCCGCCAGCGCCTGCGACCAGCCTGTGCGACGCGAGCCAGCTTCGTAGCATGGATCATCGCGCAGCAGCAGGATGGTCGTCAATGGAGCCCACTGCTTGTCATCCCGCAGCTGATACAGATTCATCATCTCCTGAACGGGCTGCATGCTGAAGTACGTGTTGTGCTTGCGACGTTTTGCCTGCTCCTTCGGTGAGAGTTGAACGATGGAAGCTTCGAAGTGCCTATGGTCGAAATCTTTTCGGAGTTCCATCATGCGTCGTAGGTCATCCTTCTGGCCGGTCGCGTGATAGAGTTCCACCAGTCGCCAGGGCGTGTTGGGATCGGAATGAAGCATCCCACCTTCATGAATAGCGCGGTAGTAGTGAGTGACGGCCTGCGTGTAGTCGCCGAGCTGTTCGTAGCACAATGCGGTGTGGAAGGCGTAGCGATGTCGCGCTTCGGCCATGCCGTTGCCACACCAGCTCTGGAAGGGATAGAGCGATTTGTTTTTCTCAATCGCGTCGAGCGCCTGTCGATACTCGCCCAGCGCATAGTGACACTGGCCGATCTGCCACATCGCATTGGGGCGGTAGTTGCGATACGTTTCCATGATGTGGCCGCCCGGCTCGCGGTCATCCACAGTCAGATTGAAGATCTGCTGATACGTGGCAATCGCTTCACGATGCTGGCCCATGGCCTGCTGCGTCATGCCCAGGTTGTAAATCGCCTTGGCCAGCAGCGGGGTGTCAGGCTTGCTGGCGATGATGCTGCGGTAAATCTCCGCGGCCTGCTGATACTCATTGGCGTTGAAATGAGTGTTGGCCTGCTCCAGCAGTTGAGAAGGCGTTGAAGGAGCATCTGCCTGAGCAGGGCCGATCATCAAGCAGGTGACCACAATGACGGATGAAGCAAGAGCGAAACGCATGGAGACCTCCCGGAACAGGACACGCGAGTTATTCAATCATACGTGCGATGGAGATGCGGGTTCACAAAAAAAAGCCCAGGTACGGCAATACCTGGGCTCTGGTGTTTGATCGTGGAATGGTGGCAATGTCTGATCACCGATTCCCGTACATCTTCTCGTAGTACTCGCGATAGGCGCCGCTCTTGACGCGCTCGACCCACTGCGTGTTGTCGACGTACCACTTGACCGTTGAAGCCAGCGCATCAGGCCACTTGCTGCGCGTCGGCTCCCAGCCCAGTTCGTTCTTGATCTTGCTGGCGTCGATGGCATAGCGGCGGTCGTGGCCAAGACGGTCGGCCACGGGCTGAATCATGTCCGGGCCCTTGCCCATCGCCTGCAGGATGGAGTGGGTCAGTTCGAGGTTGGAGCGTTCGTTGTTTCCGCCGATGTTGTAGACCTCGCCCGATCGGCCGCGCTCAAGCACGATGGTCAGCGCCTCGCAGTGGTCCTCCACATGCAGCCAATCACGCACGTTCTTGCCATCGCCATAGAGAGGCAGCTTCTTGCCTTCCATCAGGTTCGTGACAAACAGGGGAATGACTTTCTCGGGGAACTGATACGGGCCGAAGTTGTTGCTGCAGCGCGTGATCATCACATCCATGCCGAAGGTGTGATGGTACGCCCGGGCGATCAGATCGCTCGCTGCTTTGCTCGAAGCATACGGGCTGTTGGATTGAATCGGCGTCTCTTCGGTGAAGAGCAGCTCTGGATTTTCCAGTGGCAGGCTGCCATACACTTCATCAGTGGACACATGGAGGAAGCGGCGCTTCTTGCCCGAGGCCTTCTCCTCACGGCGGACGGCTTCCAGCAGCGTCTGCGTGCCCAGCACGTTGGTTTCAATGAAGGGGCGCGGGTCCATGATGGAGCGGTCCACATGGCTCTCGGCCGCCAGGTGCATCACGGCGTCGACATCCTTGACCAGCTTCTCGAGCAGCGCTGCATCATTGATGCTGCCATGCACAAACTGATACTTTGCGTCGTCCTTGAGGTCGGCCAGGTTCTCGGGGTTGCCCGAGTAGGTCAGCGCGTCGAGGTTGACCAGCGTCCAGTCCGGGCGATGCTTGCGCAGGAAACGCACCAGGTTGGAGCCGATAAAACCGCAGCCGCCGGTGATGAGGACTTTCTTGATCGGGAAGGATGTTGTCATGTCAAAGGCTCCAGTTGGCGCATCACGTCGGCGAGATTGCTCTGCCATGTGGGCGAGGGACCAAGAAGTTTTTCGGTGAGGGAGAGATCCAGCACACTATAGGCCGGCCGGCGCGCGGGGCGAGGAAATTCATCCGTCGTGCAAGGCTCAACCGCACACGATGAGCCATCAAGACGAAGGATCTCCTTCGCAAACTCATACCACGTGCATTCACCGCCATCGGTCACATGGGCGATGCCCAGAATATTCTGGCGGATCAGTTCAAGGCTGGCCGCGGCGAGATACTGCGAGGAAGTTGGTCGGCCTCGCTGGTCGTGGACGACCTTGAGCGATGGCTTGCTTCGGCCGAGCTTGGCGATGGTGCGCACGAAGTTCTTCGCCCAGGGCGCATAGAGCCAGCTGGTTCGGATGATCAGATGCCTGCAGCCTGCATCTTCAATCGCCTGCTCGCCGGCTGCTTTGGTTTTGCCATAGACGCCAAGTGGATCGCGCGGCTGATCGACGGTGTAAGGCGAAGTCGCCTGGCCGTTGAAGACGTAATCGGTGCTGTAGTGAACGAGTCGTGCATCGACGGCTTTGCATCGCGCCGCCAGCAGCTTCGGGCCCAGAGCGTTGAGAAGCATTGCGCCATCGGGATTGCTCTCCGCGCCATCCACATCGGTCCATGCGGAGCAGTTGATGATCAGCTGATCCTTGCGGGTAACCCACTTCTCAAAATGTGACAGGTTGGTGATATCGAGTTCTGTTCGTGACGGAGCCAGGTAAGCGATACCCTGCGACGCCAGCAGTTCGCGCCACGCTCGGCCGAGCATGCCGCCTGCGCCGATGATCAGGACCGGACTGGAAGTGACATCCGCCATGATTACTTGTGCTGCACTTCCCAGGGGAAACCTGCCACACTGTCGAAAGCTCTGCGGTCTTCGTCAGGCTGCTGCGGGTTGTAGGCGTGCGTGACGTAGTAGAGCAGTCCCGCAGGTTCGTGGCCGACGGTAGCACCGCCATGCCAGAGCGTCGGGGGGATAATCAGCACGCCGGGGCGCATCTGTCCGATGACGGCCTGCCACGTGCGGCCGGTGTCCTGATTGTGCACGCCCACCTTGATGTGGCCCATCGTGCAAAGCCAGAAGTCGGTCTGAAGATGATGGCGATGCCACGCCTTGATCACGCCGGGGTACATCAGCGAGTAGTTGATCTGCCCCTGCTCGGTCATGACGCCCTGCATGAGATTCATCAGTGACCAGCCGCGATCATCTGCAAACGGGCGAACGGGAACAAACACAGGTTCAACCGCTGCTTTGGCTTTTTCCCACGCCGCGGAGAATGACTCGGGACAATCCTTGACCGATTCAATTTTCATGACCGCTCTCTTCAGGCCTAATGCGATGGATACGTGACTCAGGCTTTGCCTGACGAGGGCTTGGCTTCCGCGCTGCTGTCAGGCGGGAAGTTCAGATGGTTCGCACCGCCCTGCGCCACCAGCTTGCTGGCGTGATGCAGGCTTTCAAACGTACCGGCGTCGGTCCACCAGCCCTGGAGCACTTCGTAGCTCAGATCGCCACGCTCAAGGTAGTAGTTGTTGACGTCGGTGATTTCCAGTTCGCCACGAGCGCTGGGCTTGAGCGTCTGGCAGACCTTGAACACGTCAGCGTCGTAGAAGTAGATGCCCGTGACGGCGTAGTTGCTCGGCGGGTTCTCAGGCTTTTCGATGATCTGGGTGATCTTATTGTCTTCCAGCTTCACCACACCGAAACGCTGCGGGTCGTGCACTTCCTTGAGGATGATGCGAGCCCCGCTGCTCTGCGTGAAGAACTCGCCGGCGCTCTTGCGAATGTTGCCTTCGATGATGTTGTCGCCCAGGATGACGCAGACCTTCTGGCCGTCGGCGAACTCCTCGGCGAGCTTCAGGGCGTCGGCGATGCCGCCTTCACCTTCCTGGTAGGCGTATTCAAGGTGCTTCACGCCCAGCTGCTTGCCATTCTTGAGCAGCTTGAGGAAGTCGCCGGCGTGTTCGCCGCCGGTGACGATGAGAATTTCGTTGATGCCCGCATTGAGCAGACACTGAATAGGGTAGTAGATCATCGGCCTGTCGTAGACAGGCAGCAGGTGCTTGTTGGTCACCAGCGTCAGGGGACGCAGTCTCGAACCCAAACCACCAGCAAGGATAATGCCCTTCATAGATCTCTCTCTAAGTCAGTGATACGAAACTTCGCATGGCCTGCCCGTTTCCGGGGGAACGACAAGTCAGCCCGCTGGCTCCATTATCGGCTCAATAGAGCACAGACAATAGTTACCCCCGCTATGACGCGAAGTGGGGGTATTCCTGAAGGATTGTATCCCCTGAATTTGGCCGGGTCACGGTTTATCTGATGGTCATCTGCAGGCGGCTGGTTAGGATGGCCGATGGTTATTCTGACTGTCCGTCTGCTGCTTGAGGAGGCTATCAACCGCCATGCGTCAGCTTGAACTTCAGACCCATCGTTTTGATGTCGGCCCCCAGCAGGATGTCCAGGCGCTCATGCCTCAGGAATGGCTGCTGACCAATGGTTCAGGCGCCTACGCCATGGGCAGTGTCGGGGCGGTGAATACCCGCCGATACCATGGGCTGCTGATCGCATGCACCCAGCCGCCGGTGGGGCGCGTGATGGTGCTCAATCAGCTGCGCGAGAAGCTCACCTTTACCTCGGGCGGTGATCAGGTGGTGGAGACCTCCACCTGCGCCTTCCGTAATGATCATGGCTCACTCGTTTTTGCCCCCGCCGGCCATGAGCTGCTTCAGCGGTTCGAAAAGGGGCTGACGGTGCGCTGGGTCTACGACCACCCGCGCTTCAGGCTGGTCCGCGAAGTGAATCTGCATTGGAAACAGCAGGCCGTCACCGTGACGTACACCATCACCCCGGTGCACGATGTCACCTTCAGCCTGGAGCCGATGGTCACGCTGCGCGATTTTCATGCCATGCGCTACAACCAGCAGGACCACGGGCTGGCCGCGCGTGTCGAGGGCGATGTGCTGCACGTGGGCAGTCGTGAAGCACAGGCGGTGATTCAGTCACCCGGTGCATCAGTGATTCTCAATCATGGCCGGGAGAACTGGTGGTACAGCATCTTCTACACGCAGGATCACGACCGCGGGCAGGAAGATCATGAAGACCACTACGTTCCCGCGCGTTTCGAACACACCCTGGCAGGCGGGCGTGAGCATGTCATCACGCTCACTGCAGCGCTGGGCAATGAACCAGTCGCACCACAGCGCGACAATGCAGGCCGGGATCAGCATTTAAGTGGTGTGGTCAAGGCTCTGAAGAAGCTTGAAGACATCTCGCCCACACTGCCTGCGATGCTGGCGATCAGCTCGGATGATTTCGTGGTCGATCGCGTCATTAAGGGGAAGAAACTCTCGACCATCCTGGCCGGCTTCCCGTGGTTCTCCGACTGGGGGCGTGACACTTTCATCGCACTGCCGGGCCTGATGCTCACGACAGGCAGGCATGATGAAGCACGCGATGTGCTGCACACCTTTGCTCAGAGTATCCGCGATGGGCTGGTGCCCAATCGCTTTGACGACTACAACGCCGACGATGTGCATTACAACACCGTGGATGCGAGCCTGTGGTTTATCGATGCGGCTATGCACTACTACAAAGCTACAAACGACAACGCCTCATGGCATCAGTGGCTGGCCCCGGCGTGTATGCAGATCATTGACGCCTATCTCAAGGGCACGCGATACGACATTCACATGACAGGCGATGGGCTGATTTCCGCAGGCAATCCGCAGACCCAGCTCACCTGGATGGATGCGGCCTGCAACGGCGTGGTGTTCACGCCTCGCCAGGGCAAAGCTGTGGAGATCAATGCCCTGTGGTACCACGTGCTGATGGGCATGAGTGAGCTGGTAGCCTCTTCGCACGGCGCTGCAGCGGAGCATTACACGCGTCTGGCGTCGCGCACGGCTCGTTCATTCCTCAAAGTCTTCTGGGATGAAAAGCAGGGCTGCCTGCGCGATCACATCTGGATCGATGAACAGGGCAACGAGCACGTGGATGGATCCATCCGTCCCAATCAGGTGATTGCAGCGAGCGTGGCGCACAGCCCGCTGCCAAAGACCAAGTGCAAGGTCATGCTCGAGACAGTCGAGAAAAAACTGCTCACACCTTATGGCCTGCGCACGCTGCCAGAAGAAGATGCGAAGTATCACCCGCATTATCAGGGGCCGGTGTTCCAGCGTGATGAGGCTTATCATCAGGGGACAATCTGGCCCTGGCTGATCGGGCCGTATGCTGAAGCGGTGCTGCGCGTGAATAACTTCTCGCCTAAGTCCAAGGCGCAGGCCAGAGAGATTCTCACGCCGCTGATTGAGTTCATGCAGGGCCCCGGCGTGGGGCAGTTGTATGAGATTCACGAAGCGCAGCCGCCACATCGACCGGTGGGCTGCAGCGCGCAGGCCTGGAGCGTGGCTCAGGTGATGCGTGTTCTCTCGCTGCTGTGACCAGCGTATGATGGAGCGCATGGCGATGCGATCCAGATCCCGAGCTCTGGGCAATCTGTCACTGGGCGTGATGGTCACAGGAACCGTTGCGCTCGAAGCATTGATTCATTTCCATGTCATCAGCGGTGCAGGCTGGCGCATTCTCGCCACCGGCTTCGAAGCAGGCATGGTCGGTGCCCTGGCCGACTGGTACGCCGTGCGCGCGATGTTTCATCACGTGCCCATTCCAATCCTGGGCAGGCACACCAATATTCTCGTGCGCAATCGCGCCCGCATCACCGATGCGATTGTCGATGCGGTCCAGAACAAGTGGCTCTCGCCACAGGCAATCAGCCAGTTCCTGGAACAGCAGTCGCCTTCCACGCTGGTGATGGATCACTTCGCTAAAGAAGAACATCAGAAGCAGTTGTTTGATGCACTGCGTAAGGTGCTTCATGGTGTGGTGACTTCCGCTGATACCACGCAGGCGCAGCAGCTGCTTGAGCAGGTCATCGCCGATCAGCTGCGCACGATCAACATTGCGCCCGTGTTGGGCAAAGGGCTTGTGGAGTACATCGAAGCGGATCGCCATCATGCGATGTGGGAATCAGCGCTGGCCACACTTGAGCGGACGACCGCTGATGCGCACACGCAGGAGATGATCTCCGGTGTGCTGCAGCGTGCTGTCACGCGCTATGCTCACAGTGGCACCATCCGCCGCATGGGTCGCAAAGTGATGGAAGCCGTGGGCGTGATCGACTACAACGCCATGGCCGATGCTGCTCTGACGGAGCTGCGACAGTTTGTGAAGCAGGCCCGCAACAATCCATCGCATCCGCTGCGCCAGAAGATGGATCGTGCGCTATTGGTGTGGGCTCACGACCTGCAGGCTGGCCGGGGCAATGCCGCCGAGCAGTTGAACCAGTGGCGCGATCGACTGGTGGACCAGGCGGAGCTGGGCCCCATCGTGCAATCGATGCTCGGCCGACTCAGGCAGACAATGAGCGATCAGCTCCATCAGTCACAAGGCCGGCTCATGCCTGTGATCGAAGGCTTCCTGCGCGATCAGCTGACACAGCTTCAGCAGGATCACCAGCGGCAGGCCCGCATGGATGAATGGATCCGCCTGCGCGTGCCCGAGCTGGTCACACGTTACTCGCATGTGATTGGCGAGGTGGTGCGAGGCAAACTCGCCGCTGCTGCCGATGCACAGTGGGTCAGGGAGATTGAAGAAAACGTGGGCGACGACCTGCAGTACATCCGCCTCAATGGCGCGGTGGTGGGCTTTGGTGTCGGCCTGATCCTGGCGCTGCTGCGCTGGCTGCTCTTGCCACCGATTGCCTGAGCAGGTCGTAGCCCATCATCAAGGGCTGAATCAGTAGCGGCCTGATTCGGAAAACGCGCCAAGCACACTCAGCGAGCCGGTCAGAATCCAGAACAGCAGGGCGAGCAGGCCCAGCAGAATGCCCAGAGCGCCGGTGATGGTTCCCACCCAGCTCAGCACGTTGGCCATTTCTGAAGCGGTGTTGCCACGATAGTTTTTGCGCACCCAGATGCCCAGGAGGATCGCTGCAATACCCAGGATGATTGAGGGAATCCCGAGACAGAAGCACGTGGGCAGCGAGAATAAACCACAGGCTGCAGAGAAAGCCGCTTTGGTCATCACCGGCGGGCCCTGAAACTCCGGACCGCCCGTCACCGGACCTGATGCTGGAGGAATGTAGGCATTCTCAGACTGGCTGTTTTGCGGATCATTGGGTTCCATGGTTGTTCCTCCGGGAATGGGATGTGAGCAGGTTTACTTTACTGCTTTGGCCCGGAGGCAACAATAGAGAGTATTCCTACCAAGCTGCGATCAAGGCTGGATGTGCTGGCGCATGATCTTGCCTGTGGGCGTGCGCGGGAAGTCGGTGCGCGTTTCAAACAGGCGAGGCAGCTTGTACGACGCCAGCTTCGGTCTGGCCCAGTCGCGCATGGCCTGCAGATCGCCGGGCTGATCCTTCCAGACCACCAGCGCTTTGAGTCGACTGACCGTGGCCGTGACTTCCACAGGGATCACGATCACATCACGCACACCGGGATACTGCGCCAGCAGCGATTCGAGTTCGATGAGATTTACCTTTTGCCCCGCGATGTCCACCAGCAGTTTGAGTCGGCCGGTGAGGCGCAGTCGGCCTTGCTCGTCGAGCATGCCAAGATCGCCTGAGAGAAAGAAGCCGTCATGAAGTGAGGAGTCATGATCGCCCAGATAGTGGGTGAACATGCTTGGTGCAGCCACCGCCACATGGCCTTCCACATACGCGGGCAGCGGATGATGAATGTCAGGCGTGTCTCGATCGACGATACGCACACTCACACCCTGCATCGGTGCACCGGCCAGATGGGGGGCGTAATCGCTCAGTGACGGATCATTGAACGTGACTGAGCCGAATTCCGTCGAGCCGTAGATCTGCCCCATGCGCAGGCTGAAGCGCTGCTCAAAGGCCTGTGCGACAGAGACAGGCAGCGGAGCACCGGCGGTGTACACGCAGCGGAGTGATTGCAGATCGGAAGGCTCCACGCCATGCGTCTGCGCCATCATGTCGGCCACGAAGGGAACCGTGGGCAGAATGGTAGCGCCTGTGCTGCGGATGCGCTGCGCCAGGAGAAGCGGATCGAACTGGCCCATCAGATGCACGCCAGCGCCGGCCAGCATCGCGGCCATCAGGGCGTGGTCCACCATGTAGGAGTGAGCGAGAGATGTGGTGACCGCCAGTGCATCATTGTGTGTCATGGCGACCGCACGCAAACAGTTCTCACCGACAGCCACCAGCGCGGGAAGATCACGCCTGACTACTTTTGAGACGCCCGTGGTTCCGGAGCTGAGCAGCAGGAGACTGCCTGTACCCTGGCAGTGATTCAGGGAATCAGCTGCTTCATCTCTCGTGGTGTACTGATGAAGGGAATCGATGGGCTGAAAGGGGACACCGGCCAGGGGACTGTCGCTGCCATCCCTCAGATAATGCGTCACACCTGCCAGCTGTGCGAGCTGGCGGAGATCTTCCTTGGTGGCACTGGTCGACACGGGAAAGATCGTCGCATCGGCCAGCAGCGTGCCAATCCATGCGATGAAGAACGCGGTGCGATTGGCGGACTGCACCATCACCACCGGTCGCTGCTGCGGGGCACACTGGCGTAGTTCCCTGGCCCAGTGAGATGCGGCGATGTAAAGCTGTCGCCAGTTGAGTGACGCGTGCGTCGCGGCCGAGAGGTCATCCGTCACTGCCAGCGCATCCGGCCGGGTGTGTGCCCAGTGTGCAATCTTCTGGAAGCAGGCGGCTGCGACCTCTGACATCACAGCGGCTCCGGTTGAGCTTCAAGCAGAGAATAGACCGGCTTGCGTGGTGCCAGGGCTTTGAATCGCTGGACGAACATGCACAGTTCGAAGAACTTGAAGCGCCAGCGCACCTTCCACGCCGGGCGCGGGAACACGTGGCCGGCCAGCACGGTGATGACGGCGCAGTGTACCTTCAGCGGTCCCTGCCCTTCGAGGAACAGTTCGCGGAAGTGATGCATGTAGTAATAGCGGATCAGCTTGCGGAACCAGTAGGTGCTCGTGCTCACATACTTCGTGTAGGACTTGCGCACCTTTGCCGGCGATTCGCCCTTCTGCAGAATACGGATGAGATGCTCCGCGGCGGTCTTGCCCTGCGACATGCCGATGCACACGCCAGTGGAGAAGACCGGATCGAGGAACATCGCCGCGTCGCCCGCCAGGAAGCAGCCTTCGTCTGCGTAGGGGGCGCAGCGGTAGCTGAAATCGGCTCGTATGTGATCGCTTTCGATCTTTACTGCGCCACGCATGCGGTCGCGCATCAGCGGGCTGCGCTCGATGCCCCAGTTGAGCATCTGGCCTGCAGGCAGGTTGATCTGTCTGGCAATCTGCGGTTCAAGCACCATTCCCACGCTGGTGACGGTTTCGTTGAGGGGGATGATCCAGAACCAGCCTTCCTTGCACATGACGATAGTGGGCATGCCCTCGTATTCACCTTCGAGTCGCTTGACGTTGGTGAAGTGCGAGAAGTAGGCGGCTTTGCGCAGATGGGAATCTTCCATCACGGTGCGCCACTTCTTGAGCTTGCCCAGCAGCGTCGCCTGGCCGGTGGAGTCAATGAGGTACTGAGCCTGAACGGTGGTGCCATCGGCCAGGGTCATGTTCACATCGCCATCGCGCAGATGATTGATCTGTCGCACGGTCGCGGGCTGAAGCTTGCGGGCGCCGGCGGCGAGGGCTTCGGTCAGGAGCATGTCGTCGAAATCGGCGCGGGCGATGTTGAACGCCCCGGTGGCCCGGCCTGACAGGCTGATGTCGAAGCGGAAGCGTGAAGTGTTCAATCCGCCACCCATGCCAAACTCTGCGCCGATCTTACGGATGTGCGGCCGACGCTTCAGGCTGGCCTCCAGTCCAAGGTCCTGAAGCATCTCCATGTTGAAAGGCAGGAATGACTCGCCGATCTGGAATCGCGGGAACTCGGCCTTCTCGATGATCAGCACATCAATCCCGGCGCGAGCCAGGATGAGAGCGGCGGTAGAGCCAGTGGGGCCGCCGCCGATGACCACCACTTGAGCATTGATCACAGACCGATTCATGCGGGGACTGCTTTCGTCAGTTATTTACCAGGATGGCAGGGGACGTCGCTCAGACGCTGAGCGTGGCCCGGGCTTCAATCTCTACTTCGAGTTCAGGCCTGCAGAGTCGGGCAGGCAGGACCTCGATATACTCCAGCCCGGAACAGTGCGCCAGAAGAATCGACTCCACCAGTCCCCGGTGAGCCATGTCTGGCAGATAGATCCGCAGATCGCGCAGCGCTGCAAGTATATCCGCCTCGGGCTCATTTGCGGATGGGCGGGAAGCGGAGGATGACTGAGCAGCTTCCTGAATCAGCGAGGTGAAGTTGGCGATCACCTCATGGCACTGCGCTTCAATCTGCTGCAGGTGCGTGGTGTCTTCCCCCACGATGCTGGCTGTCCCGGAAATGAGCAGGTGCGATCTGCCCTGACAGGTTACCTGCGTGGCACGGGCGAAACAGGGCGGCAGCGGCCCGTAACGTGGTGAGTAATGGAACGCGGGAATCTGACGCGGGTTCTCCACCGGGCGACCCGGCTCGACCCCAGCCAGCAGATGGACGACCAGATCATCCTGCGGGGCTTCCACCGCCGAGGCAGCCACCATCGCACTGGCGAACTCGCGGGCGCCGTGGCGGGTGAGCATGGCCTGATGTCGGCCGGCGTTGAAGACCATATAACGCAGCAGGCCGTCGGTTTCCTGGTTGAGAATCCCGGGAACGAAGTTCCAGAACCGCCAGGGCTGCGCGTAGCGCGATGCGTTAATCAGCTGGTAAATCTGAAGGTAGACGCTGCGCACGCAGGCCTGGAAGTCATCGACGCCAAGCTGGCTGGCATTGGGGACCACCGCGCTGATGAGCAGGGCTTCATCGCCATGGGTCATAGTCAGGTTGACGCCATCCTGTGACAGGCGGGTGGGGGCGACGTTTCCGCCTGCCCACTGCATCGCCCAGGCGGGAGCCAGGGGCTCGCGCAGCAGAACCGATTCGGGAGCGGGTCGATGGGTTCGGGAGTTAGAAGACGGCGCGTTCATGTCACCTCAAGAATACCCTGCGTCACAGACCGGGCAGCAGCCCATTAAATCGAAAGATCATCCCGCTCGGGTCTGGTGGGAGCGGATGAGGTGGAGGATTCTACCTGCTGATGAGGCGGCGGGGGCTGGGTCTGTAGCGTCACCATCTGCTGGTAGCGGCCGGACCGGGCCATGAGCTGATCGTGCTTGCCCTGCTCCACAATGCGGCCATCTTCAATGACGATGATCAGATCGGCATGGATGATGGTCGAAAGCCTGTGGGCGATGACGAAGCTGGTTCGTCCCTGCATCAGCGTCTGGAGCGAGGCCTGGATGAGCCTTTCGCTTTCGGTGTCGAGGCTGCTGGTGGCTTCGTCAAGGATAAGGATGCGCGGATCGGCCAGGATGGCGCGGGCGATGGTCAGTCGCTGGCGCTGTCCGCCTGAAAGCTTCACGCCTCGCTCGCCGATGGGGGTGTCGTACCCCTTGGGCAGCTGAAGGATGAAGTTGTGCGCATTGGCCTGCATGGCGGCGTGCTGGATCTGCTCGATCGTGGCGTCGCGTCGGCCATAGGCGATGTTCTGGGCAATGGTGCCATCGAACAGGAAGGTGTCCTGCTCGACAATGCCCAGCAGCGAACGATAGCTCTGCACGTCGATATCGCGCAGGTCCACGCCGTTGTAGAGGATGCGACCGGCCTGCGGATCGTAGAAGCGGGCGATGAGGTTGCACAGTGTGCTCTTGCCTGCGCCCGAGGGGCCCACCAGCGCCACCATGGTCCCCGGGGGCACTTCCAGGCTCACTTCCTTGAGCACCGGCTTGGGCGCACGTGGATAGGTGTACGACACATTCTGCAGCGACAGATGCCCCGGCGGGTCCAGGCGGGAAACCTTTACGGCGTTGGGGCCCGAGGGCATTTCCTGCGGCTCGGCCAGCAGATTCAGCACGCGATCCAGCCCCGCCAGCGAGTTCTGGAACTGCGTGGCTGAGGAGGCGAGCATTTCCAGCGGGCCAAGCAGCCAGCCCAGATAGGCCAGAAACATGACCAGGTCGCCGACCGACAGCGCCTGCTCGGGGGTGATCAGGCCCTGCTGTACGCGCTGCGCATCATCGAGAATACGATTGCCGCCATACCACAGCAGCGCCGCGCTGGCCGCGGGAATGAACAGCGCCCAGGCGATGTCCACCGCACGTGACCACCACCATGCCAGAATTTCCTGGCGCACCAGCAGATGGTTATCGCGGATGTATTTGCCTGACTCGGCTCGTTCGCGGGCGAAGGATCGCACCACGCGCATGCCGCCGAAGGTTTCAGTGGCGTGTGAGTCGGAAAGCTGACGGGTAGAGCGGATATCCTTGAAGATCGGCCTGATGCGTCCGATCCAGGTCTTATGGCTCAGGTAGACCGTGGGCAGCAGAATGAGCGAGCCGATGAGCAGTCGCCAGTCGGTCCAGGCCAGGATGGTGATGGAGCCTGTCAGCTGCACGATGGCTCGCCAGGGGTTGTAGAGCATCGCAAAGACCAGCTGCGACACGCCGCCTGCGTCATCACGCAGCAGCGACGAAGCCCCGCCTGACTTGAGGTCATACACCCGATGCAGGGGCAGGCCGACGGCGTGATCAAACACCTGGCGCTTGACCGACACCTGCACGCGCTTGGTGATGCGCGTGGCATGCCACCGGCCCCACATGGAGAACATGATCGAGAGAATCGAC